>Ga0114931_10001026_pt1 | contig 35304 bp, 33 predicted proteins | sample 2SBtaG_FD_89579 | JGI IMG/M metagenome (GOLD analysis project Ga0114931, IMG submission 89579) | Deep subsurface microbial communities from Kolumbo volcano to uncover new lineages of life (NeLLi) - 2SBTROV14_V59a metaG | ecosystem: Environmental > Aquatic > Marine > Volcanic | place: Kolumbo... | reverse complement strand
CCATCCACCACCGTGGCCTGGATCATGTGGTCAAAGCCCTTCGGGCTGCTGAAATAACTAAAACCCACATCACCGGCCAGTTGTTGCAGGGTATCGGCATCGACACTGACGAAGTGCCAGTTGCTGATATCGATATTTCGCTGTGCGGCAAACACGCGCATCCGGTCGGGCGTATCGATCCGGGTGTCGAAGCCGATGGTCAGCACCGAGAAACTGTCGTCACCCAGTGCCTCCCGTGCAATCTTCACTATCTTCGCCAGGTTGGTCGTCACGGTCGGGCAGACGTGATAGCAACTGGTGTAGATCATGCTGATGATCAGCGGTTTGCCATGCAGGGATTCCAGGGTGACCTGTTTGCCATCGCCGTCAAGAAAGGTGTAGTCGCCTACCGCATGACCAATCGCCGCCTGGCTCAGGGCAAGGGCGGTCTTCTCGTCATAGGTCGAGGCGCTTTTCTGACCTGCGGCATTGCCCATTCCTGTAATGAGTATGCTTGCAACAATGAGATGTCGTAGAAGATACATATGAAATTACTGGAGTCCCGTAAACTCCCTACCCCCCAGGGGGAGGGAACCAGATAACAGTAACTGCCTGATTATATATTCCCTCTCCCTAACCCTCTCCCTGAGGGAGAGGGAATACCAGTTTAGTATTGCCGTGAATACTGTATTACCTGGGGAACCTCTGATTAATTGTAACGACTTGGCGCAGGGTGCGCCGTGCGCACCGGAATAAACTGCCAGCGGTTGGTACATGGTGCGCACGGCGCACCCTACAGACCGTTCATCATCTAAATCTCACAATATTGAGAATAAATCAGAGGTTTCCTAGGCAAGCAGCCATGCGTCCAGTATTGCGCCGACCAGCAGCAGGCTTAGTTGCAACAGCGAGGCATGGAAATTGATCATGGCTGTTTTAGCCGACGGGCAGCGTAGCAGTCCGATACTGGTCCAGATAAACCAGCCGCCACCGGCCGCAGTGCCCAGCAGGTATATCCAGCCCAGGCCAAACAGGAACGGCAGCAGAGACAGGGTGACCAGTAATACCGTGTGTGCAAGGATTATACGTGCCGCGGTCGTCTCATTGACCACTACCGGCAGCATGGGGACACCGGCTGCGGCATATTCGTCCCGGTACTTGAAAGCGAGGCTCCAGAAATGGGGAGGTGTCCACAGGAATAGCACCACGACCAGTATCAACGGGGCGGGCGCCAGTCCGGGGTCAACGGCCGCCGCCCCGCCGAGGACGGCAAAACTGCCGGCCAGTCCGCCGACGACAATGTTCATCCAGGTGCGGCGTTTCAGCCAGACGGTATAGACCACGCCATAGACAAATGCACCGAGAAAGACATACACCGCAGCAACAGCATTGGTCGCGAGTGCGGCTGCGACGATGGACATCACCAGCAACAGCACGATACCGGCCAACCAGAAGCCGTTGGCGGTGAAACGCCCGGTCACGAACGGCCGGTTGCGGGTGCGCTGCATGCGTGCATCGAGATCGCGCTCCATGTACATATTGAAAGCGCCAGCACTGGCCGAGGAAAACAGCACGGCAAGTGCCAGCACCACGATCTGCCAGGATGCCGGTGTTGCTCCGGGCGTGACGGCGATTCCGGCCAGGGCCGTCAGCATGATGGCCGACCCGATGCGGACCTTGAACACCGAGTAGACGAGTGCGAGGGTCTCCTTGACCGGGGCGCTGCCTGCCTGGCCGATCAACGCAGTGGCCATACTTCCGCCAGGTATTTCCAGTTGACGAAGTAGTACAGTATGAAGGCCGTAAAGAATACCCCGACCAGTACCACGGTGCCCGGGATCTTGATGTGTTCGGCACTGCCATACTTCGTGGCCGTCGTCATGGTCAGGCCTTCCAGCGGTTTGTCACCGGTGCGTTTCCCGAACAACACCGAGCCGACAATGATGGCGACAAAGAGAAAACCGCCGGTTGCTGCCATGATGGCGCTGATGCCGTTGAGGCCCATCATCAGGTAGGCCGCGCCGGAGTAGTCGTACTTGAGAATGGCATCGGCGCCGGTGATGTCCCAGACCCGCCGGGGGACGCCGAGGGTACCGGCGCCCATCATGAATACCGATATGCCCATGACCCCGAGACCAAACAGGTAGGGTTGCCACCTGGCCAGCCGCTTCATAATCAGCTCGCGCTGGAAGATCAGGGGAACCAGCAGGTAGGTGACCGCCATGAAGGTCAACGTGGTGCCGGCGACCACGGTTGCGTGGAAGTGACCGGGGACATACAGGGTGTTGTGGATAATCAGGTTGATCTGCTCGGTACCCATGACCACGCCGGAGATACCCCCGAGGAAGCCGAACATCACCAGCGACATGAACATACCGGAGAACGCCGGGTTGCCCCACGGCGCCTTGCGCAGCCACCCGAACAGGCCGTTGGTGAAGCCACGGGCGCGCTGGGCCGCTTCGATTGAACCCGGTACGGTCATGCCATGGATCATACTGCCGAGTACCGCCAGATACATGGCATAACTGGTATTGAAGATCTTCCATTCGGAGCTGATACCCGGATCTACCAGCAGATGGTGTGCACTGGCAAGCTGCAGGAACAGGATGTACATCAGGAAGGCCGTACGGCTGACCTTCTCGGACAGCGGTTTGGCGCCCAGCACAACTGCGGCAATCAGGTACCAGACAGAGACATGGGCCGCCACATTGATCTGCTGGGACGAGTGTCCCATGGCCCACCAGATGGTTCGGTACATCAGGGTGTCGATGTTGCCGATCAGACCGACCGACCACAGGAAGGTGGGGATCAGGATGATTGCGCCGGAGGCGATGGTGAATACGGCAATAATAGCGGCGGTGAGTGCGCCAAAGGTCACCAGCGGGATGGAACCCTCATAGGTCTTTTCCTCTTTTGCGATGACCAGAGTGCCGAAAAACACGAAACAGCCAATCAGGGCGCCGACCGCGAACAGGATAAGTCCGAGGTAAAAATGCGGCGCGGCCTGCATCGGCACGTAGGAGGTGAACATGACACTGGAATTGCCCTGCAGTACCGCGACGTTGACCATCACCGCGCCAATCAGCATCAGCGCATAGGCGGCCCACGCCCAGCGCGGCGCCGCAATTCGTGAGTTCAGCAGGATTGCCGAGGCGAAGTACAGTACCGCGATCTCGAAAAAGATGATCCATACGAGCAGTACGTCAAGGCCATGACCGGTCAGTACCAGGTAAAACCAGTCGGCCGGCAACAGGTGTACTGCGGGCCAGCGGGTGAGTGCAACCATCAATCCAAAGGTGCCGCCGATGGCGAGAAACACGATGGCGGTGACGGCATTGGCCTTGATGAGGTTTTCGGCGGTCTTGTGAATGCGCAGGCCGGTGGCCGGGCAGACACGATGAGCGAAGTTTACCATGCTGAAATTCCCCTTATTCCGTGACATAGATCTTGCCGATCATGGTGTGATGGCCAATGCCGCAGAATTCATTGCAGACGATGCCGAATTCACCCGCTTTGTTGGGTGTCAGCGTCACGACAATCTCGTAATTCGGGTGGATCTCTATGTTGATGTTGACCGGCTGCAGTGAAAAACCATGCAGCCAGTCCATGGATGAGATATGCAACCGGTAGGTCTGGTCTTTCTCGAACTCGATGATGGGCCACCTCTGCCACAGCCGGGCAATCAGATAGACATCACTGCCAGGTGGCGGATGCACGACCGGGAACCCGGCTTCCTCGCGTACCTGGTACTTCTTCACCATGGCATTGGCCTTCTCGGAAAATGCCTCCGGGGTGATCCGATAGGATTCGTTGGAGAGGTTTTGTTCACCCTCGACATGCCAGTAGATCATTGCCGAGAACATCAGCAGTCCCCACAGGAAGGCGATAACAATCCAGATAATCTCGGTGCGCGCAATGGGTATATTCCACCAGATGCGCTCGGGTGGGGGATGAATTGCCATGTTGTCGTACTCCCCTGGTTATTTCGTAATTGGAATGGTGACGATTTCCATGACGCCCCAGATCACATAGAGGACTGTTGGCATAACGACACCGAGAAACAGCAGCAGGAACGGGTTGTCGAGCAGTTTCTGCATGGTCGGGATGGGCTTGTATTCGTCATCAGACGGGTCCTGGGGGTTGTTGCTTTCAGATTTGACCATGTCTCGTGCCTCCTCGATGAATGGCGGGTGCGACGATTTGCCGCAGTTTTTCTTTATGGCAGCAGACTACTTGCCGGGTAATGGCGCTTTGATCTGGATCAAGTGGGAGTAGATTAACCCGTTAGCTGCATCAATCCCGGCTCAGCCGGTCAGCTGGCGGATCACAGCAAATGAAGTCAGCGCCATGAGCAGCAGGATGACAAAAAACAGCAGGGAGCGGTATTCAAAGCGCCGGCCGGCGGCGTTCTCGATCCGGTTCAGGATCCAGTCGGCCGCGAAATACAAGAGGGTGGCAGTGAGGGTAAAGTAGAGGATGTCCATCAGGGTGGCTTGGCTTGATGATGTGAGAAACCAGTCACCTGCAGCATGTGCCTTTCATTGATGGAGATCAATATCCTGCACAGATGACCACTGATAATCCGCTTATGGTCTTGCTCGCGACTGTAGTATGGTAGCCCGGATGAAGCGCAGCGGAATCCGGGAAGCTACATTAAGGAGTCCCCCCGGATTCCGCTGCGCTGCATGGCCCGGGCCAGTCTCTCGCCCCGGACTAGCCTGTAAAGAGGATTTCACTTTCTCCGGGCTACGGTTGGTTCTGTGTGTATTGCTGCTGGCCGGTCTCTGGCAAACGGCATGGGCCGACACGGTTTCCGACCTGGCCAGACAGTATTTCCGCCAGGCGGATAGCGTTGGTAAATTCGAAGGCGACCCGCTGGCGGCGCCGGTCTACCAGGGTAAACGGTTACTGGGCTACGTGCTGCGTACCACGGACATCGCACCCATTCCAGCCTACTCCGGAGAGCCGATTACCCTGCTGGTCGGTATTGACCTCAAAGGCCGGATCACCGGCCTTAAGATCATCAAGCATAACGAACCTATTCTGCTGGTGGGGGTTTCAGATCAGGATCTGAAGCATTATGTAGACCAGTACCGGGGTGTGCCGGTGCGGGAACGCGTCAAGCTGGGCGGGGCGGAGCGTAAAGGGTATGTGACCATTGACGGCATTACCGGGGCCAGCATTACCGCCATGGTAATGAATGCCACGGTCATGAAATCCGTGAAAAAAGTCGCAGAATCACGAGGGATTCCGTTGCAGGCAGGGGAAAGCGGCGCGGCGCCGGTCGATGCGGGCAGCGGCATAGAGGGAGCGGCGCCACCGGCCTGGTGGCTGGGGGAAACGTCCGAGCCCTTCTGGGTATCCGTGTGGCGTGACCGGGTCTGGCAAATTGCGGTACTGGTGGCCGCCCTTGCCGTACTGACCTTTATCCTTCTGTTCCAGGACTGGCTGACCCGGCGGCCTGGCCTGTTGAAGGTGGTGCGTACCGGGTTTTTGCTGTTTACGCTGTTTTTTATTGGCTGGTATACCCTCGCCCAGCTATCGATCATCCATGTGCTGACGTTTATCCAGGCCATCCTGCACCAGTTTACCTGGGAAGCCTTTCTGGTCGATCCGCTGATCTTTATATTGTGGGGCTTTGTGGCGCTGACCCTGTTGTTGTGGGGACGCGGTGTGTACTGCGGCTGGCTCTGTCCCTTCGGTGCATTGCAAGAGTTGATCAATCAGCTGGCCCGGCACCTAAAAATACCGGAATACAATTTCCCGGATATTGTGCACGAACGCCTGGCGGCGCTGAAATATGTCATCTTTGTTGTACTGTTCGGCCTGTCTCTGCAATCGATCGGTTATGCGGCGCTGGCTGCCGAGGTGGAGCCTTTCAAGACGGCGATTGTGCTGCATTTCAACCGTGAAGGTATATTTCTCTACTATGCCATCGGCCTGCTGGTGATTACGGTTTTCAATCGCAAGTTTTTCTGCAAGTACCTGTGCCCGCTGGGTGCGGCGCTGGCGATTCCTGCCCCGTTACGCATCTTTGACTGGCTGCGCCGCCGCAAGGAATGCGGCCGCCCGTGCCAGATCTGTGCCAGACAGTGTGAAGTTCAGGCGATCCGGCCGACCGGCGAAATCAACCCGAATGAATGTCATTATTGCCTGGAGTGCCAGGTGACCTACTGGGACGACCATCAGTGTCCGCCGTTGTCGGAAAAACGTATCCGGCGGGAGAAGAGCAGGGCGGCACTAGCACGGATAAAAGCCGGTAAATAAAATTGGGGATATGTGGCCGGAATCAACTGGCCAGTTGATATAGATCAATGCTGGCACTAATACCCCCGGTAGGATTCAACAAGGAAGAATGTCCTAGCGAGGAGAGTTGTAATGAAAAATCCGATAGTTTCCCGAATTGTTCGTATTGCGGCTATCAGCGTATTTTCACTGATAACTTGCAGTGCCTATGCTGCGAAGAGTTCCGGTCATCCCGGTACCACCCCGGGCGGACTGCGCTACATGGGGGCCCCCGTCCCGCCACGGAAAGGCGAGCGGGTGATCACCCCCGGTGCGCCGGCTATGACCGAGGCCGAATTTAACCAGGCCAAGGAGATCTATTTCGAGCGCTGCGCCGGTTGTCATGGCGTCTTGCGCAAGGGCGCGACCGGCAAGCCGCTGACGCCGGATATTACCCAGGCTAAAGGCACGGACTACCTGAAGGTCTTTATCAACTTCGGTTCGCCCGCCGGTATGCCGAATTGGGGGACCTCGGGTCAGCTTACCGCGGATGAAGTTGATCTCATGGCCCGTTTTCTCCAGAACGAGCCGCCGGTCCCGCCGGAATTCGGCATGAAGGAAATCAAGGCGACCTGGAAGGTGCTGATTCCTCCGGAGAAACGCCCGAAAAAGAAGATGAACAACTACGATCTGGACAATCTCTTCTCGGTGACTCTGCGTGATGCCGGCGAGGTTGCCCTGATCGACGGTGACACCAAGAAGATCATCAATATCATCAATACCGGTTATGCCGTCCATATCTCGCGCTACTCGACCTCGGGGCGTTATCTGTATGTGATCGGGCGCGATGCCAAGGTCAATCTCATTGACCTGTGGATGAAGAAGCCCGACAACGTGGCGGAAATCAAGATCGGCATGGAAGCGCGTTCCGTCGAGACCTCCAAGTACAAGGGCTGGGAAGACAAGTATGCCGTGGCAGGTGCCTACTGGCCGCCACAGTACGTCATCATGAAGGGCGACACGCTGGAGCCGCTGAAGGTGGTCTCCACCCGTGGCATGACCGTCGACACCCAGGAGTATCACCCGGAACCGCGGGTGGCGGCCATCGTGGCCTCGCATGAGCACCCCGAGTTCATCATCAACGTCAAGGAGACTGGTAAGGTGCTGATGGTGAATTACGAGGATCTCGACAACCTGGAGGTGACCAGTATCGATGCGGCGCGCTTTCTGCATGACGGTGGCTGGGATTCGACGCAACGCTACTTCCTGACGGCGGCGAACAAGTCCAACAAGATTGCGGTGATTGACTCCAGGGAAGACAAGCTGACCGCCCTGATCGATGTCACCAAGACCCCGCACCCGGGCCGTGGCGCCAACCTGATAGACCCGAAATACGGACCAGTGTGGACAACCAGTGCCCTGGGTAATGACCATGTGACCATGATTGGCACTGACCCGGTGCATCACAAAAAGTATGCCTGGAAGGTGGTGCATATCCTGAAGGGCCAGGGTGGCGGTTCCCTGTTTGTGAAGACCCATCCCAATTCGAAGAACCTGTGGGTGGATTCACCGCTGAATCCGGATACCAAGATCAGCCAGAGCGTGGCCGTGTATGACGTGGATCACCTCGACAAGGGCTATAAAGTCTTGCCGATTGCAAAGTGGGCCGATATCAAGGGTAAAGGACCGAAGCGCGTCGTGCAGGCGGAGTACAACAAGGCCGGTGACGAGGTCTGGTTCTCGGTGTGGAGTGGCAAGGATCAGGAATCCGCCATCGTGATCGTCGATGACAAGGCCCGCAAGCTGAAGCATGTGATCAAGGACAAGCGCCTGATCACTCCGACAGGAAAGTTCAATGTGTATAACACCATGCATGACATCTACTGAGCTGATCTCCGGTAGATTGGGGAAGGAAACGCAAGTCTCCTTCCCGTTTTTTTCTTGTGTAAGTAGTGGTGCATGAAACTGTGATAAAAATGCTGTCTGCCCCTGTTTTTCTGTTGTGCCTGTCCACGGTGGCTGCGGCAGCGCCGGATACACAGCGCCAGGCCGAGTTGCTGTATCTCCTCAATCAAGACTGCGGCGCGTGTCACGGCCTGACCCGCAAGGGGGGTCTGGGGCCGGCATTGCTCCCGGAAAATCTGCGCAACCGGTCGGTTACGTTGCTGGTCAACACCATCCTCGACGGACGTGACGGAACACCCATGCCGCCCTGGCGCGGGGAGTTGTCTGAACAGGATGCACAGTGGCTGGTGGAAGTGCTGCGCAATGGAGAGGGATTGTGAATACCTTGCAATCCCCGGTTCGCGGCCAGGGACGCTCCTACAGGATTCGGGCACGGTTTTGCAGGAGCAGCCCTGGCCGCGAACTCGTGTTCGCCATGCTGCTGACTTTCCTGGCAGTGACTGCAAATGCCGCCTGCCTTACTCGTGGCACCGGCGATCTCGGCGTCATTATCGAACGCGCCAGCGGCAGCGTGCAGATCGTCGATACCACGGCAAGATCAAGCCTGTTCCGGGTCGAGGGACTGGGTGACCTGTCGCATGCCACGGTGGTGTTTTCCCGTGATGAACGTTATGCCTACATATTCGGGCGTGACGGCGGGCTGTCGAAAATCGATCTGTTGTGCGGCACGCTCGTCAAGCGTGTGATGCAGGCCGGCAATAGCATCGGTGGCGCCATCTCGCAGGACGGCACCCTGGTTGCGGTGTCCAATTACACACCGGGTGGTGTCAAGGTGTTCGATGCGGCGACCCTGGAGCAGGTCGCCAACCTGCCGGCCGTCGATGACAAGGGCAAATCCTCGAAAGTAGTCGGTCTGGTGGATGCGCCCGGACAGAAGTTTGTCTATACACTCTACGATGCCGGCGAGATCCGTATCGCCGATATGAGTGATCCGGCAAAGCCGGTGGTGCAGAGGTTCCGGCATATTGGCCGGTTACCCTATGATGCCCTGATTACTCCGGATGGCCGCTACTACATCGCCGGTCTGTTCGGCGAGGATGGCATGGCGCTGGTCGATCTCTGGGATACCGGCAAGGGTGTTCGGCGTATTCTGGATGGCTACGGGCGTGGTGAAGAGAAGCTGCCGGTCTACAAGATGCCGCACCTGGAAGGCTGGGCCATGGCGGGGCGCTATGCCTTCCTGCCGGCCGTTGGTCATCACGAGGTGCTGGTGGTCGATAGTGCGGGTTGGCGCGAGATCGAACACATTGCTGTACATGGACAGCCGATATTCGTTGAGGCACGCCCGGATGGACGCTATATCTGGGTCAATTTTGCGCATCCGCTCAATGATACCGTACAGGTGATCGATACCCGCTCACTCAAGGTCATCAAGACACTAAAGCCAGGCAAGGGCGTCCTGCACATGGAATTCACGCCGCGCGGTGAGGCGGTCTGGATTTCGGTACGCGACCGTGACCTGGTGCAGGTCTATGACACGCGCAGTATGAAGTTGATTGCAGAGTTACCGGCAGAAAAACCCAGCGGTATCTTTTTCACAGACCGTGCGCACCGGACGGGGCTGTAATCATGGCAACCCGTGACACCACGACAGTTGCAATCCTGAAGACGCCGGTGCATCTGAGCGCGCTGGAGAAATGCCTGCTGAATGAATACCAGCGCGATTTTCCGCTGTGTGATGCTCCGTATGCCGAGATCGGCCGGCAGCTGGGCGCCAGTGAGACCGAGGTGATCGAGTCACTGCGTTCACTGCAGCAACGCGGCCTGATCAGCCGGGTCGGGCCGGTGTTCAAGCCCAACCGGGCCGGGGCCAGTACACTGGCTGCCATGGCCGTGCCGGAAGAACGACTGGATGCCGTTGCCGCACTGGTCGGCGCCTGTGACGAGGTTAACCACAACTATGAGCGTGAGCATTATTTCAATCTGTGGTTCGTGGTGACAGCAGCTGACGCGGTGCGGGTGTGCGCCGTGCTGAATGATATCGAGACACGTACCGGAATCGCTGTACTCGATCTGCCGCTGGAGCGTTCATTTTATATCGACCTGGGGTTCCCGCTATGGTGCTGAGCGAGACAGACCGCAAACTGGTTACGGCCATTCAGGACGGGTTGCCTCTGGTAGCGCGTCCCTATGCCGCGCTGGCTGAAACACTGGATACCACCGAGGCGGTTGTTATGGAGCGTCTGCGCCGCCTGCAGGATGACGGCATGATCAAGCGCATGGGCGTGGTGGTAAAACACCGGGCGCTCGGATACCACGCCAATGCCATGGTAGTCTGGAATATTCCCGATGCCGACATCGACCGGGCCGGCGCACTGCTGGCTGAAGAGGAATGTGTAACGCTGTGTTATCAGCGGCCACGGCGCTTGCCAGACTGGCCGTATAACCTGTTCTGCATGATTCACGGGCGTGAACGGGAAGCAGTCTTGCGCCGGCTGGCACGGATCATCGATGCGCATCATCTGGACGACATTCCGCATGCAGTCCTGTTCAGTCTGCGCAGTTTCAAGCAGCGCGGCGCGCGCTATTCAAGGCAGCCGGCAAGGATAACGCATGGACAATATCGACCGGGCGCTGGTGAATGAATTGCAGGACGGTTTGCCGGTCTGTCGGCGGCCGTTTGATGCCCTCTCGGCCCGCCTGGGAATCAGTGTCACGGAAGTGACCGAACGGGTTGACAGGATGCTGGGTGACAAGGTGCTATCCCGCTTCGGCCCCATGTTCAATGCCGAACGGTTGGGTGGTGCACTGACCTTGTGTGCCATGCAGGTGCCGGAGGCGGACTTCGAGCGGGTCGCCGAGGCGGTAAATGCTTTCCCGGAAGTGGCGCATAATTACGCTCGTGAGCATGACCTGAATATGTGGTTTGTGCTGGCGACCGAGTGCCAGGAGCGCATCGCAGAGGTGGTTGCCGACATTGAAACCGGTACCGGTTGCCGGGTCTATGACATGCCGAAATGCGATGAATTTTATATCGGCCTGAGACTGCCAGTGTAACGGAAGTTACCAATGAACGCGATACTAAAATCCCGCCCATACCGGCTCGATGCCATTGATCGACAAATTGTCATGGCGACCCAGGCCGGCTTGCCGCTGGTTGCCATGCCGTGGGATGCGGTTGCCGAACAACTCGGGCTGGATCCGGACGAGGTCATCGACCGGGTCACGTCCATGCAGGCGCGCGGCATCATCCGCCGGGTCGGTGCCGTGCCGAACCATTATGCACTGGGTTACCGGGCCAATGGTATGTCGGTATGGAATGTGCCGGATGGCAGGGTGACGGAACTTGGCAGGCGGGTCGGGGGGCTGGAGTTTGTCAGTCATTGTTATGAGCGGCCGCGACATTTGCCGCTGTGGCCCTATAACCTGTTTGCCATGGTGCATGGTCATGACCGTGATGAGGTGGAAGCCGGAGTGCAGGTGATCGCGGACATGCTGCATGGCGCCTGTCGCGGTCATGAGGTGCTCTACAGTACGCGTATTCTGAAAAAGGCCGGCCTGCGAATTGTAGCCGGATGACAAGCCAGATAACTGCAAAGATGCAAAGGACACAATTATTAAACCTTTCCTACGGAATGTCAGTCGATTATGCAAGTCTCAATAATGAAAGAAACTGCAGTCGTTATATTTTACCGGGCTGACATGATTTAAAGGGTAACCATGTTCCGTATATCACATTACATGCGTGAGTTGCTTGAGCCTACGCCGATCGGGCCGGGCCACGGGCCATCCGGTCCGGTGGTCATCTGGAACCTGATAAGGCGTTGTAACCTGGCCTGCAAGCACTGCTATTCCATTTCGGCGGATACCGATTTCAAGGGCTAGCTTTCGACAGCAGAAGTTTTCGGGGTGATGGACGACCTGAAGGTTTTTGGTGTGCCGGTGCTGATACTGTCCGGTGGTGAGCCGCTGTTGCGTCCGGATATTTTCGAAATTTCGCAACGCGCCAGGGAGATGGGTTTCTATGTCGGTCTGTCGACCAACGGCACCCTGATTGACGAGCACAATATTGATGCCATTGCCGCTGCCGGCTATGACTATGTCGGCATCAGTATCGATGGAGTACAGCAGACACATGACCGGTTTCGTCGCAAGGATGGTGCTTATGATGCCTCCATGCGGGGGATTCGTTTGTGCCGTGAGCAGGGGATCAAGGTGGGCCTGCGGTTTACACTGACCATGGATAATGCATCCGAGTTGCCCGGCATGCTGGATCTTATGGAGCAGGAGGATGTCAACAAGTTTTACCTGTCACACTTGAACTATGCCGGCCGCGGTAACCGTAATCGTGACAGTGATGTGCATCTGAATATCACGCGTGATGCAATGGACCTGCTGTTCGAGTCGGCGTTGATTCATGCAAGGCGCGGTGACGATATGGAGTACGTTACCGGTAACAATGATGCTGACGGGGCCTACCTGCTGCAGTGGGCCCGCGAACGATATCCCGACAGAGCCGGCCACCTGGCGGCCAAACTGGAACAATGGGGCGGTAACAGTTCCGGTGTCAATATCGCGAATATCGACAACCTGGGTAACGTACATCCCGATACATTCTGGTGGCACTACAGCCTGGGCAATGTACGGGAACGCCGGTTTTCGGATATCTGGATGGACACCTCTGACCCGATTATGCGTGGCCTGAAAGAAAAACCCCGTAAAATTAAAGGGCGTTGTGGAAACTGCCGATATTTCAATGTCTGCGGAGGCAATACCCGGGTACGCGCCTTGCAGTTGACCGGTGATCCCTGGGCCGAAGACCCGGCCTGCTATTTGACGGGCTCTGAAATCAGGGGTATGAACACTGTTCACCAGAACAACATGTTTACCCCACTGGTGAATTCCGGATGATATTTCGCAACGACGCTTACTACTGAAAAGAAGTAACTTGCTACTGAAAAGACGTGAATACTTATGACAGAAAAACCTGATAACAAGTCTGATGATGACAAGGACAAGACCGGGGAAAACGAGTCGCCGTTTGAGGGCGATGCCATGGATCGCTTTGTCACAAGCTTCGAGGCCAGTGCGCGGCGCTGGGAACTGGTGATCTACCCGGCCATGCTGGCATTTGTCGTTCTTGCCGCCTACGGGTTCTTCCTGATCTATACCTTAAGCAAGGATATCCATACCCTGGCGCAGGGAATGGATCCGCAGATGGCAAAGAACCTGGGCAATATGTCAGACAGTGTTGTCTATCTGTCCGAGAATATTCGCACCATGACGCGTCGCGTCGACAAGATGACTCATTATATCGAGGACATATCCGGCAAGATGGATGCCCTGGAGAATCTTGACCCCATGCTGGTGAATATGCGTAGCATGAATTTAGCGATTAGCGGTATGGACCAGTCCATCCGTGTTATGACAGCGAACACTGATGCCATGCGATACGAGATGGGCAAGATGGGGTACAATACGCGGTCAATGGGTAAGATGAACGATTTTATGCCGTGGTAACGGCTATCGCAGACCGTCTGTTGCTTGCACTGCTGCTGATTTTCCCTGTTGTTTCCGCTGTTGCCGAAGTAGCAACACCTCAACCCGGAACACCATACTATTACGATGAATTTGATCCTGGCCTGAAACCCTGGCGTCCTGCCAGTGAGCGCAATCTCGAAGAGGTATTCAAGAATTACCGGTACTATGAAATCATTTATACGGCGGAGCCGCAGGCAATACAGGTCAGGCAGTATGTAAAAGGCACTGTAAATACCACCACGAACTATGCAATCCAGCCGGACGGTTCACTCAGGGAGGAAGTCACAAATGCGCAACCGCAATCTGGTCCGGAACAACTATACAGTGAACATTGTGCATCCTGTCACGGTGACAGGCGACTGGGCGCTACCGGGCCCGCATTGTTGCCATCGAACCTGGGGCGTTTAAAAAAGGCGGCGGCCATCACGGTTATCCGGGACGGTCGTCCTGCCACCCAGATGCCGCCATTCGGCACACAGCTAAACGCGAATGAAATCACCGGCCTGGTGGAGTTCATCTATACGCCGCCGGAACAGCCCCCTGTCTGGCGGCGTGAAGAGATCACTGCGTCACATACCGTGTTACAGCACAGTCTGCCGGACAAGCCGGCATACAATGCCGACCCGCTGAACCTGTTTACGGTGGTCGAGAAGGGTGACCATCATGTCACCGTTCTGGATGGTGACACGTTCGAGCCGATATACCGGTTTCCCACACACTATGCCTTGCACGGCGGGCTGAAATATTCACCCGATGGCCGCTATGTCTATCTCGCATCACGCGATGGCTGGATTACCAAATTTGATCTGTACAGCCTGCAGACCGTTGCGGAAATACGTGCGGGTATCAATACCCGCAATGTCGCCATTTCAGCCGATGGAAAAACATTGCTGGCAGGAAACTACCTGCCGCAGACCCTGGTACTGTTGCAAGCAGATGATCTGTCTCTGTTGAAGGTTATCAATGTCGTTGACACACAGGGTGTCGGCTCGCGGGTCAGTGCGGTGTACCAGGCGGCGCCGCGTAACTCCTTTATTGCCGCCCTCAAGGATGTCCCGGAAGTCTGGGAAATTCAAACGGACAAACCGGGTTTTCCCATTCGCCGGTTGCGGCTCAAGCGGGTGCTGGATGATTTCTTTTTTGATCCCTCCTACCGTTATCTGATCGGCGCCGATCGGGAACGGCAGGGTGGTCAGGTCATCGACCTCGATACCGGGAAGCAGGTTGCTACTCTGCAACTGGATGGCATGCCGCATCTGGGTTCCGGAATCACCTGGGAGTACCAGGGCCGGCGGGTGATGGCGACCCCGAACCTGAAGGAGGGCAAGGTGACGGTGATCGACATGGATAACTGGAAGGTCATCAAGCAGATAAAAACGCTGGGACCGGGGTTTTTCCTGCGCAGTCATGAGGCGACACCGTATGCCTGGGTAGATGTCTTTTTCGGGCCTCACAAAGACGCTATGCAGGTCATCGACAAGCGCACACTGGAGATCGTGAAAACCCTGTACCCGGAGCCGGGCAAGACATCGGCACATGTCGAGTTTACCCGGGACGGTCGCTATGCACTGGTCAGTATCTGGGAGATGGACGGTGCTCTGGTGGTTTATGACGCCGCATCCCTGAAAGTGGTCAAACGCATCCCGATGAGCAAGCCGTCGGGAAAATACAATGTCTATAACAAGATACACCGCTCTGCCGGTACCAGTCACTGAGTCCGGTGGGCCGTGGCCGGTGGCCGGTTATTTATTCCGGAATTGATCTGGATTAATTTCTTCGGGCTGCAGGCAGGTTAAGATGCTAACCATTCCGGCCGGCTGGCAGAGATGGCGCCGGGTGTTTCTGTGGGCTAATGATCTGCGGGTGCAGATTTTTGTATGGTTATTGTCTATATTGGAAGTGTATGGCTGACGGGTGCCTGGGCTGCCTGTCATGATAAACAACAAGTGATGACACAAGGGGATCCAATATGTCCGTAAAAATTGTAATCGCCGGTTTTGTATTCAGCCTGATAGTAACCCAGCCGGTGCTGGCGGAAGAGCCGGCACCGGTAACACCGGATGACCAGGTTTCAACTACAACGGCTGAACCGGTGGGTAATGAGGTTTCAACTACAACGGCTGAACCGGTGGGTAATGAGGTTTCAACTACAACGGCTGAACCGGTGGGTAATGAGGTTTCAACTACAACGGCTGAACCGGCAGGTGATGATGACCTGGAACAGCGGATACGGGCTTACCGTGAGTTGTATGATGAACGCCATATTAGCCAGAAAAAGCACCGCGAAGAAATGCTGAAGCGTTATGAGGCGCGGCAAAAGGCACGTGCCGAGCGCTTCGAAGCCATGTTGAAGCAGCGCGAGGAGCGTGAGGCCGGGATCGCGAAGGAGCAGGAGAAAATACGTGATCATTATAAAGGTGAGCGTGACTATCTGAGCGAGCATAACCAGGAGCTGCTTGACATGGCCCTGAAACGCAAGGAAGAACGTATCAAACAGCACGAGGAGATGCGCAGGAAGGCAGAGAAACGCCGGGAAGAATTTGCCAATTACCGTTCCGAGATGGAAGGCCTGAGTCCGGAGGAGATGAACGCCTATATTGACGAACGCATTACCGAAATGTCCCGCGAGATGCAGCAGCGTCAGCGTGCCTTCCCGCATCCGCCATGGTTGGCCGGGCCCCGCTGGCAGCCACCGCCATTGCCGCCACGTTATCCGGGTCCGCCTCCAGGTCGGTAATAATAGAAGAAAGGATGTTGCAACCGGTCAGGCCGGCGGGGCAAAATCCTGTAACCTGACCGGCAGGCGTTTTGCACCCCAGTTGCCGGGTGCGGCCTCGAATATACCGGCACAGCGGGTGCCGCATGAATCGCAGCAGCCATCCACCGTCAGGTTCCACTGTGTCAGGATGTACTGGATACGTCCGATCAGTACATTGCCGCAGTGGTGGCAGTAGGTGCTCTCACCGAACTCATCGAGAACATTTCCGGTATAGGCATAGCGTACCCCGTTATTGAGTGCGATTTTCCGTGCCCGTGTCAGGGTGGCCTGGGGAGTCATCGATTTGTCCCGCATTTTCCAGTCGGGGTGGAAGGCTGTGAAGTGCATCGGGACATCCACTCCCAGGTGTTCCACCACCCACTGTGTCATTTCATCGAGTTCCTGCTCCGAGTCGTTCTCATCCGGAATCAACAGGGTGGTAAGCTCAAACCAGACAGCAGTTTCGTGTTTCAGGTATTCCAGTGTCTCCAGTACCGGTTGCAGGTGTGCACCGGTAATCTTCCAGTAAAATTTTTCGGTAAAGGCCTTCAGGTCAATGTTGGCGGCATCAATGTATTTGAAGAATTCCCGGCGTGGTTCATCACAGATGTAACCGGCGGTGACGGCTACTGACTTGATATCGCGTTCATGACAGGCAATCGCTGTGTCGATGGCATACTCCATAAAGATGACCGGATCATTATAGGTATAGGCGATACTGCGGCAACCAAGCTCGACTGCGACCCGGGCGATGGTCTCCGGGGCGGCACTATCGGCCAGAGTATCGGTCTCGCGCGATTTGCTGATATCCCAGTTCTGGCAGAATTTACATGCCAGGTTGCAGCCGGCGGTACCGAAGGACAACACCGGTGTACCGGGCAGGAAGTGGTTCAGAGGTTTTTTCTCGATCGGATCGACACAATAGCCACTGGAGCGGCCGTAGGTAGTCAGGACGATCTTGCCATCCTCGCAGGCACGGACAAAGCACAGCCCGCGCTGGTCTTCGTGCAACTTGCAGGCGCGCGGACAGACATCGCACATGACCCGCCCGTCATCCAGAGTATGCCAGTAACGGGTCTCCAGAACGCCGGTTTCCAGTGCAGCACGTGTCGCGTTTTTGCTCATCTCTGATGACTATAGCACCGTAGGCCGGAGGGGGGTCGTTTGGCCGTAATTCGGGGAACCTGCCTCAGAGAAGTCCCGGATTCTGCTGTCTGTCTATAAAACAGGCGCTGCCCCTGATCGGGTGGATCGCACCTGTTGAGCATGAATCCGCTGTCCCGGCACCTCCCTTGTCAGGGACATCGGCTTCAGGGATGAAGCCGTTGAGCGTACAGGGAGGTACTTGCAGCGATCCCTGACAAGGGAGGTGCCGGGACAGCGGATTACCGACCATCTCAACAGTTACTCGGGGGGGCAGGGTGGCTTCTCAAGACCATTGGCCGCAGGGATGCGGCCATAGAGCGTACAGGGATGTATTTACAGCGGGTCTTGAGAAGCCACCCTGCCCCCCCGAGTAACCTTGCTCCGCATGCTGATCCACCCGATCAGGGGCAGCGCCATAAAAGCTAACCCGGTATTCCGGGTTTGATCCAAATCAATAATCTTCGCATGGTGTCAGGCAACATGCGGGGATATGCCCTGCGGGCATCTATACTTGGGTGCGTACACACCGGTCACAGACCTTTATGCAAACAGAGCAACGCCAGCCACCCGGCCCTGAATTGGCTGCCATGCAGCAGCAGGAACAGCTGGTACAGGCGTTACTGGATCCTGCCTGTTATGACCACCCGGTTGTAGCAATCACTGTCATGGAGACCCATATTTCCCGGGTGCTGCTTGCCGGTGAGTTCGCTTACAAGCTGAAAAAGCCGGTCGACTTCGGCTTCCTTGATTTTTCGACACTGCAACGGCGCCGGTATTTTTGTGAACAGGAATTGCGCCTGAACCGGCGCTTTGCCCCAGACCTGTACCTGGGTGTCGTCACCATTAACGGCAACCCCGACCAGCCGGTAATCAACGGCAGCGGTGAAGTCATCGAGTATGCCGTCAAAATGCGACGCTTTTCGCAGGACGGCCTGTTGAGCCGGATTGCGGACCGGCATCGGCTCACGGCCCGACACGTGGATAACATCATAACACTGGTCGTGGGTATGCACGCGCAGGCCGGGCGGGTGGCAACAGACCCTGCAGCCGGTTCACCGGCGGATATTCGCCATTGGGTTGATGAGAACTTTGAGCACATACGCCGGGTTGTTAACAACTCGCAGCAACTGCAACAACTTGCCGGGCTGGAAGACTGGTGCGCCACGACATTTGCAAGACACGAGGGCATGTTCGCGGCGCGTAAACAGCAGGGGTATATACGCGAATGTCATGGCGACCTGCACCTTGGCAACCTGGTCGTGGTTAACCAGCGGATTACGCCATTCGACTGCATCGAATTCAGCCCGCGCCTGCGCTGGATCGATGTCATGAGCGAAGTCGCGTTCCTGGTGATGGATATACAGGAGCGCGGCTATCCCCGACTGGCGCACCGGTTCCTGAATGGTTACCTGCAGGACACCGGTGACTACGGTGGTCTCGACCTGTTGCCGTACTACCTGGTCTACCGGGCGCTGGTGCGCGCCAAGGTGGCCGCTCTGAGACTCGGCCAGGTTGAATCGGATGCGTCAGCTGCGCAAGGGGAATTTACGGCCTATCTTGATATGGCCACGCAGTATGCCACTCGACCCGCGCGCGCAATCATTGTCACCCACGGGGTTTCCGGTTCAGGCAAATCCTGGTGGAGCGAGCAACTCGCTGAACGGCTTGGTGCCATTTGGATACGCTCCGATGTCGAACGTAAACGCCTGTACGGACAGCGGGCGGATGCCGACACCCGCTCCGCTATCGGTGCGGGGATTTATACCCCGGCAGCCAGCGTCAATACCTACGTACACCTGGCCGGGCTGGCACGCCAGATTAGCGTTGCCGGCTACCCGGTCATTGTCGATGCGACGTTTCTGAAGCGGGCCGAGCGCGACCGGTTCCGGACACTGGCCGCCGGTCTCGGGGTCCCCGGCGTGCTGTTGCACTGCGCGGTGGATACGGGGGTGCTGCAAGCCCGCCTGCGGGAGCGCTGCGCGGATGGTAATGATCCGTCCGAGGCCGGTGTCGAGGTACTGAACTCCCAGCAGGCATCACTGGAACCGCTGCAGGCAGACGAGTTTACCGACTGGTTTGTCGTCAATATTCCAGTGGATCTTTCCGGGAGCGTACTCGCTGCGCGGATTGGCCGGCTGATGGACTAAGGCTGAGCCGGAACCCCGGGGTTTTCTATCTTGCCGCTTGACTGTATAAATGGTGTGACAGGCCGATAATAAGGTTTCTCGCATTAATTACACAGCAAATGTACTGGCTCTCATTCAAAAAGAAGCAGGAGAAACCCGTTACCGGCCTGATCCTGCCGGGTGGCGGGGCGCGCAATGCCTACCAGGCCGGGGTTCTCAAGGCCATTGGCGATATGTTGCCGGAGGATGCCGAAAACCCTTTCCCGGTGATTTGCGGCACCTCCTCGGGCGCCCTGAATGCGGTGCTGCTGGCCAGCAGCGCCACGCGTTTCCGGGAGGGGGTCGATCGCCTCTACGGCATCTGGGCCAATTTCCATGTCGGCAAGGTGTTCAGGACCGACGCCTGGACGGCCCTCAAAAGTGGTCTTCGCTGGGGGTTGACGTTTATTACCGGCGGGCTTGGCAAGGGGCAGCCGCGATCCGTGCTCGACAATTCCCCCATGCGCGAGATGCTGGAGCGGCATATCCGTTTTGCCCGCATCCAGCAGGCCATCGATACCGGGGTATTGCGCGCGGTGTCGGTAACTACCTCCGGCTATACCAGCGGAACTTCAATTACATTTTTTCAGGGGATCAAGGGTCTGGCACCGTGGAAACGCGCCCGGCGGCTGGGCAAGCGTACCGAGTTGACGCTGAACCACCTGATGGCCTCGTCAGCCATCCCGGTGTTGTTTCCCGCAGTCAAGCTGCGCAACGAATATTACGGTGACGGCTCGATGCGGCAAACTGCGCCCCTTAGCCCGGCCTTGCACCTCGGTGCCAACCGGTTATTGATTATCGGTGTGCGCAACCCGATACCGGACGTGGCGCCGGACGTGGCCGCGGGCGAGGGGTTTAATATTCCGTATCCTTCCTTCGGCCATATCTCCGGCTATATCTTCGACACGCTGTTTATGGACAGCCTGGATGCGGATATTGAGCGGATGCGGCGGATTAATCACACCATCTCGGAGACCCGGGACAAGCAAGTTGAATACAAGGACAGTTCATTGCGCCAGATCGACTACCTGATGATATCCCCCAGCCGGGATGTACGCAGCATCGTGGAACGCTACGTTGGCAATTTCCCGTTGTCGGTCAGGATACTGCTAAAGGGGATTGGCGCACTGACACGCGAGGGTCGGCCGTTGATGAGCTACCTGATGTTCGATGCGCCGTATTGCAAGGAATTGATGGAACTGGGTTACCAGGACGCCATGGCATCCCGCGACCAGATTCTGCATCTGCTGGGCTATGACGAACTGATCAAAGAGACAGCCTGAAAGCGGGCCTGCGCTATCCGGGGACCCACTAATTTATCAAGAATCGTCCTAACTGAAACTCTTCAGGCGGTCCTGGCGGCGCCAGCGATCCACGATGTCATCCACGTCCAGGTCTTCGGGACCGGATATCCATTGCTGATAGAAGTCCACGTCGGAACTGTTGGGTGTCGGGTCAGGCCGGTAAAATTGTACACGTGTCGGTAGCGGAGCGGCCTGTCCCATGACCAGCGCTTCACCGCGTCCGAGTGATGCGAGTATATCGATCAGGTCGCGTTCCGCTTCCGGTACCAGGTTGCGCACGTAGGCCTGGTCATCCGGGTTGGTCAGGCGCAGGCAGATAAACGTGCTGCACTGGGCAAGCACGGTTTCCGACAACTCGTTCGGTCGCTGACTGACAACGGCAAGTCCGACACCATATTTACGGCCTTCCTTTGCAATGCGCTGCATTGATTGCCGGGTGCCTTCGTAACGCGGGTCATTGTCACGCGGGATGTAGGCGTGGGCCTCCTCACAAACCAGCAGCAAGGGAAAATCCCGATAGTGCGGGTTCCAGTAATTGAACTCGAAGGCAAGGCGCCCGACCTGGGCGGATACCGTCGGGCGGACATCGAACGGCACCGTGCTGAGATCGATCACGGTAATCGGGCGCTTGGGATCGCCAAGGCCGACGAAGTCGCGCAGCAGGCTACTCAGTGAATCGGAAGACGTGCGCTGTTCGGGCTTGAGCATGAAGTCGTAGCGCACGTCATTCATGCGGCTTTCCAGTCGCATCAGGAACTGGTCGAACTGTCCTGCCAGCGGCCCTTTGTCCTTGCCGAAGTTGCTAGTCATCTTGTTCGCTTCATCGAAGTGTTCGTAAAGCGCATCGAGCGGGAAGTACACCGGTGAGTCAACCGACAGGGTGCCGATACCGAGATCCTTGTTGGCCTTGTTGCGCAGCTCATGGACGCTGTCACGCAGAAAGGCAATTTGCACGGAGGCATTGTCATCCGTCCGGTCTATAAAGAGGTCTACGAGTTCGCCGAAGGTCATCAGCCAATACGGCATCTCCAGTTCACGTGCATCGATATGGCGTACGATATTTTCATCAAATGCGTAATGCTGTCTGCCATCGCGGTCTTCCCATGAATATTCACCGTGCAGGTCCAGCAGGATGATATGAGATCGCGGCATGACCTTGACTGCGCGCTGCAGCAGGTTGGTGACAGCCCAGGACTTGCCGGCGCCGGACTGGCCAAGAATCGCGCTATGCCTGCCGAACAGGGCGTCAGGATCCAGGCAGACATCCAGGGAAACGCCATTGGACAATGTACCGATGCTGTATCCCTGGGCGCGGAATTTTACAAAAATAGACTTGATGTCATTTTCGCTGACGGCGTGCAGCTCGGCGCCGGCAACCGGGTAGTTTCTGACACCGTTTTCGAACAGACCACCGGTAGTGATTTCACCCAGCGGAATCAGCGAAACAGTACGCTGTTTGCCGTTGCTTCGACCGGCAGGTATCCCGGAGGATTCCATGTAGTCTTTTTCGGACATTCCGGAGACCATCGCCAGCACCCGGATATTGCCCTGGGTGATGGCGACGTAGGAGCCAGGTTGGCCGACAGGGACCAGTTGCCCGTCTACGGTGATCATTGGCAGGTTGCCATCGCTGTCTTCATGCAGGGTCGCGCTGAACTGGCCGGGTCGGACCTCGGTGATTTGCCCGATCCTGGTATTCGTAAATGTCGTCATGGCCGTCATCCCTCAGGCTGGAAACACTGGAACCTGCGCTGCTGCAGGTGTGTTTGTTCATCAAGGTTCAGGCATATGCCGCGCGCCCGTCCGGGGCTGAACACATCACGTGCCTGACTCTACCACTAATAACGGCGCTTGCGCTGGATTATTTAACCGGAATAACGACTTACGCTGGCAGCTAGTACCATGAGTCTGAAGTTCGTATGGTTTCGATCCGTAGGTTGGGTTCGGCGCGATAGCGCCGTAACCCAACGATGGAACTGCATTGTCGGGTCAGGCCCTTCGGGCTAACCCAACCTGCGATAGTTACAGTTTTTGTGCGAACTTCAGACTCACGACACTAGTCGGGAGCCACAGTCCTGCTTCCCGGCGATACCGGGAGATTATGAGTGTTGTCCGGCGGCCGTGGGCCGGGCGACTTACTTTACGGCGCCTCCCGGCCCCATGGCGGCCGGGTTGTCCAGATTATGCTCGAAATTTTCACCCGGATGTTCGACTTCAATACCCAGGAATTCGCGTTTGCTGGAATCTGACTCGAAGTAAATTTTCAGTTCTCCATCAATGATGTAAGGGGAATGTGTAAGATCCCTGACATCATGGCCGGTGATGGGATCCGTGGTTTCTACAATCATGACCTGGCTCCTGTCTGGTACAGGTGTGCCAAGCATAGACACCCACGCCGGTGCGGCCAATTGAAAGATTTTATGATGCCGGGCCGGACTGTTATTGGCAGGAATCTGCTCATCACCGTCACCCAACCGGTTGACGGCTGGTACAGCGGCAGACCGGTATTGCCAGGTGTGGATCAGTAGTTGCGTGCGTAGCGGTTGTAACGCAGGTTGTCCCTGAATTGCTTGCGGTAATAGACCACGGCGCTGGTGCCATTGGCCTTGACGTCAAAGATCTTCCAGCCGCTTTTACCTGGATAAAACCGGAAATCGAGCTTGGTGGGGTAGCCGCTCGGCTGCATGATCCAGGCGCTGACCGTAACTTCCTCACCACTGCGCCCGCGAGGTGTGAAATACCGGATCGGCTGATTGCTGTAGCTGGTCAGTTTTTGCGCCAGGGTGATCAGGAAGGATTGCGTCAGCTGTGCCTGCATGCGTGCGCGTTGCCCGGGGTCCATCCGGCGCCAGGCCGGCCCGGCTGCCCAGCGCGTCATGTAGGTGAAGTCAAAATAGGGGGAAATCTCGTGTTTGAGATAGTCCATTGCCTGTTCCCGGCTAGCCGCCTTGCCGGATTTGATGAAGGTTGTCAGCTTCCCGATTCCCTCCTTGAGCAGGGCGGGCGGGGTGTTTGCCCGGGCCACGCTACCATAGGGTGCTGCGTTTACGGTCGTGAACGCGCCAGTCAACAGGATTATTACAGCAGCAAGCAAATGGGTTTTCATTGAGGCCTCGGTCTTTAAGGTAGTGTAAGCAGCTTAAAACGCAAACAGGCCAGTAGGAACTGGCCTGCTTGCGGTTATTGAAACAATTAACCCGGCTGACGGCTATTTGCTGGCTGCCGGTGCGGCTGGTGCGGCAGCAGGAGCCGCCGGTGCGCCATAGCCATAAGGGGCATAGCCATACGGAGCACCCCAACCCGGGCCGCCATAGCCGTAACCCGGACCGCCGTAGCCGTAACCCGGACCGCCGTAGCCGTAACCCGGGTAACCACCATAACCGTAATCACGGCCATAACCGTAACCCCGGCCATAGCCGCTGCCATGACCACCACCACTGAAGCTCATGTCAAAATCACCGTTGCCGTTGCCGTCGAACGGACCCCAGTCATTGCCCCAGCCATTACCATAGTTATTACCACCCCAGGGTCCCCAGCCACCCCAAGCCTGGGCGGACTGCATCGGCAGTGCCGCGAAAACCGCAATAGAGGCGGCTGCAACGAAAGTCTGTAAAATTTTCATGGTTATTACTCCTGTATGGAATTATCAAATATGTGGTTAGCGTGGGTAATAATGTGTGCTTTGCACCACGGAAATATTGATCCTGATCAAGTATGCCTGTTTTTTTGCCTATATTATTCAAGGTAGCACATCTATGATTGTTTGCTGAATATTTCAGTACAGCGCGAGCCAACAATACTCAAGGTTTGCGTAATATACAATGGCGCTTTGCCGAACGTGATGACAGACAAATAATGCGACTGATTCTGTGGATTTCTCTGATGGGATTGTTCGGTTCCGCCATGGGTGCGCCGGATGGTGGCCAGTTGTACGGGGTCCATTGTGCCGCTTGTCACGGGGACAAGGGTACTGGTGGAGTGGGTGTCCCGCTGGCGTTGCCCGATTTTCTTGCATCCGTCGATAATGGATTTTTGCATCGGACCATACGCCTGGGTCGTCCCGGTCGGGTCATGCCGGCGTTTACCAGTCTGAGTGACGCCCAGGTGGATGCCATTGTCGATTATATACGGGCCTGGTCCGGAAAACCGGTGCCGGTATTTTCAGATGCCCCGGTCAAGGGTGACCCGCTCAAGGGCAAGGCGCTGTATGCATCGCACTGTGCCGGTTGCCATGGTGCGGATGGGGAGGGGGGCAGGGGCACGGGCGTCACATTCTCACGCAAGCGGGATTTACCTGTCATTGCCCCGGCCCTGAACAACCCCGGTTTTCTGGCTGCGGCCTCCGATGCAATGATCAGGCATACCCTGCAGTCAGGACGCGAGGGCACGCCCATGCGGTCTTTCCTGGAGCAGGGTCTGACGCAAGGCGATATCAATGACCTGATTAGTTATGTGCGCGCATTCAGTAACCGGGCCGGGGTTGTGGCGGCGCCCCCGAAAAAAATTGAGAAAGTCATTATTGTCGAATCACCGTACTCTCTGGACGAGACAGTTGCGAACCTGAAGGAGTCCATTATCAGCCAGAATTTCCAGCTTATCAGGACGGAGTACCTTGAGCATGGACTAACGGAAGACGGCAAGGAGAATAAACACCAGGTGGTTCTGCACTTCTGTAATTTCAAATTCCTGTTTGATGCTCTTGCTATTGATCCGCGCGTTGGTATGTTCCTGCCATGTCGCGTGACGGTTGTGGAACGCGAGGGAAAGGTGCTGGTGATGGCTATCAACCCCCTGTATTTGAGTCACTTGTTTAATAACGATGAGCTGGATGAGGCCTGCAAGCACATGCACGGGATATACGATGCAATTATCGAGGATGCGACCCTGTGACCCGGCGGTTTCTGTTTTTTCTGTTTTTCTGGGCACTGCTGTATGCGCCGGGGGCAGGTGCAGAGGAGATAATCATGGTCCGGTCCGAGCAGCCGTTTCCGGAAACCATGCTCGCGCTCCAGGAATCAATCCACGATCATGGTTATACCGTTACCCGGGTGCAACGCGTCGATATCGGGTTGACCGGTATGGGATACAAGACGGATAAATACCGGGTAGTGTTTGCCGGGAAACCGGAAGAAATCCGTAAGCTGATAAAACAAGCACCACAGCTGATTCCCTACCTGCCTCCGAAGATTTCAATTTTCGCAGAAGGCGAGCAAACCATACTGGTCGCCGCGAACCCGAAACTGTATGCCAGGATCGCCGGTGATAAAGTGGACCCGGTGATTTTCGAACGCTGGACAAATGATCTGCGATCCATATTCCATGATGTTGATGTAGCGAAGTAACCGTTGCCGCGACACCTGAACACCACTGGGCGCAAAAAAAAGCGGGCACAAGGCCCGCGAAGTGTGGGAGTCACAAGACAGATGTCGTCTGTGGCTTACCAGTTAACGGGATCACCCGGTTGCTTGCCTTGATCTGGGTCAAACAATGCGTCAATAACCGTGGTGGCAACTGCATTCTGCCAGCCGGGGGTTGACGGGATAGCAATTAAGAAGTTCCTTAACTATTTGACCTGTATCAGGCTCGGATGCAGGTAATGTGTTTTAATCAGGATGCAGGAGGATTATCAGGGGAACCCGGATGATGGCAGATACTACGGAGTTCTATAGTGAAGCACTGGTACACTTTGGGCAGCTGCTGGATGCGGTGGGTGCAACAGACCTGCGCGAGCCCACCGCCATGATGCTGGCTACGGCGGATGCCAATGGCCGGCCGTCGGTGCGTACCATGCTGCTAAAGCGTTACGATGAACAGGGTTTTGTATTTTTTACCAACAGCCATAGCCGCAAGGGCCGGGATCTGGACGAGAATCCGTATGCATCACTGTGTTTTTTCTGGCAGTCGTTGATGCAACAGGTGCGCATTGAGGGGCCGGTCGAGCCGATCAGTTCTACAGATTCAGACAGTTATTGGGAGACCCGTACGCGGGACAGCCAGATCGGCGCATGGGCGTCACAGCAGTCGGATCCCCTGGAAGACCGCAAGTTGCTGGATCACGATGTGTCTGAATACCACGCCAAATTTCTTAACCAGCTGGTGCCCCGCCCGCCGCACTGGTTCGGCTATCGTGTTATTCCCGAACGCATCGAATTCTGGAAGTCCGGCTGGCACCGGCTGCATGAACGGGTGCTCTATGAAAAAAGCCCGGACGGATGGGGTAAAACACTACTTTATCCTTAGATGGACATCATCCTGATGCCTGCCAGAGTTGGGGGACCTTTGATTCATTCTCAATATCACGGGATTTAGAGGATGAACGGTTTGTAGGGTGTGCTGTGCGCACCAGGTATCAACAGCTTGTAATTTATTCCGGTGCGCGGCGTACCCTACGCCAAGCCGTTACAATTAATCAGAGGATCCCTGGAACCAGTCGGGCATCCATTTACTGGCGGTTTTGTGCTGATCGAGTTGCAGCAGAACCCGGGCATTTCCGGCGGACTCAGCCAAATCACGAGCTTGTTCGCGTTTGTTGTTTCTGAGTCGGATGTTGGTGCCGGCATTCAGCAGTATCCTGACAATATCTTCGTTGCCCTGAATTGCAGCCAGCATCAGCGCTGTATTACCCTGTTTGTTTCGTACATTGACATCTGCCCCGTTCTTGACCAGGTATCTGACGAGTGCTGCGTTACCACTGTCGGCCGCAAGGATGAGTGGGGTATTGCCATCCCGGGTCTGCTTGCTGTTATCGGCTGCATTGCTGATCAGCGCCTTGACGATATCCAGCCGGCCCCGCGCGGTGGCTTCTGCAAGGATCGTGCGACCACGGCTATCCAGGATGTTCGGGTCAGCACCCCGTCGCAGGATCAGACGTACATTTGCCAGCTGCCCGGCATTCACTGCATACCACAAAGCCGTATGACCGGCCTGATCACGGGAATCAAGCGGCGGCGCGTGGTCGAGCAGGGTGGCAAGCAAATCTTCAGATCCGTTTGCTGCCGCGGTCATAAGTACTGTTTCACCGTTATTGGTGCTTGAGTTTATCCCGGCGCCCCTTTCCAGCAGGAGTGTAACAATCTCAACATGGCCATCGCCTACGGCCATGCAGAGTGCAGTGCAACCACTGGTTTGTTTTGCGTTGATGTCCACTCCGGCATCTATCAATATTCGTACAGTGTTGGCATTGCCCGATAACGTGGCCCACATAAGCGACGTTGTGCCATCCTCCGAGTATGTATGCGGACTGGCGCCTGCGTTCAGCAGCATGTGTACAATTTCACTGTTGCCTTTCCATGCCGCACGCGTAAGTGCCGTATGTCCTTCATTATCGCGACTCTCCGGGTCTGCTCCCCGGGACAGGAGCGTCCGTACTATCTCCTTCTGCCCGCGCCATGCGGCTTCCATCAGTGTGGTAAAACCGGTAGCGGGGCCCTTTGGCTCAACGGTACCCTGCGACGGGTTTTTCAGGGCCAGCAGTTCATCGGCTGACGGTTTTCTGTTTGTGATGCGCCGTTCAGGTCTGGCCCCATGCGCCTGCAGTACAGACAGTATATTGACATGTTTCTTGCGTGCCGCAATATCTGCTGCAGAGTCACCGCTATTGTTCCTGATATGAATATTTGCTCCTTTTTTAATCAGTATTTTTGCCAGCTCCGGATAGTTCTTGCTGGCAGCAACCATCAACGGGCTGTTGCCATCGGAGTCAACCGTATCCAGGTCTGCGCCGTTCGTAATCAGCAACATTACGATATCAAGGTGTTTCTTGCGGGTTGCTGACAACAATGCACTGCTGTTATATCTGTCCTTCCGGTTAACATCGGCGCTATTCTCCAAAAGCAGTTGTACGATTGCCGCGTTTCCATGGGCGGCTGCCTCCAGCAGGGCTGTTCTGCCATATTTGTCTGCTGCATTAATATCTGCACCGGAGTCCAGGGCGGTGCGTACCGCGGATTCATCCCCTGTTGCTGCAGCCCAGCGCAGGGTTTCCACGGGGCTCGTGGTATGGACAGGTTCCTCAATGTTCCTGGTGCGAGTCGGGGCGGCATCCGGTTTCCCGAGTTTTCTGAGCGCCATGGGATGACCCTGTGCGGCTGCCTGCTGATACCAGTGCTGTGCCTCTGTCTTGCTGGGTGTAACTCCCCATCCGTTTTCGAACATCACGCCCAGATTGTACTGCGCATTTTTATGGCCCTGGTTTGCCGCCTTTGTCAGCCAGTATGCTGCTTTTTTATGACTTTTCGGCACGCCCGTCCCTGCCCTGTACAGGGCAGCAAGCTGGTACTGGGCGCGTGCATTTCCGTTGGTTGCAAGCGATTCAAGCAGGGTGACAGCCTTGTCATAGTCATGTATCCGAATCGCAGCCCGTGCAGCCTCCAGTTCATCCGCACTGGAAACAGAAGCAATGCCAAGACAGACAAGCAGTACTATCCGGGAGACAATCCGGGAAAGGGCAACCGGCAGTGCAGGACATGGCCGATACATGTTGCATGACATTCCGCAGAAATTATTACACTGTTCCATATTTTGTCTCTATCTCGATGCCGATTCCCTTGAGAAAGGGGGTTGGCAGTATGCCGCCGGCGCACACGATGACGGCATCATTGTGTAAGTCAATCAGGTTTCCCTGCTGATCGACTTCAACATTCCCGTGGCGGATCTCCTTGACATTCGAGCTCATCAATACATTGAGTGATCCTGTTTTCTGTAAATCGGATACTTTGCTGCGGTTCTTTTCCTTGGCGCGCGAGAAGGCATCACTCCGGTACGACAAACTAACTTCGGTATCAGGCAGTTCAGCGATACTAATGGCTGCCTCCAGTGCGGCGTCACCGCCGCCTACTACGAGTACTTTCTGTTTCCGGTATTGCTGCGGGTCAATCAGGCGATAAACGACTGCGGGTGAATCTTCCCCCGGTACTCCGAGTTTCCGTGGTGTGCCCCGACGGCCGATTGCAAGCAGGATGCATTTTGATGTGTACGACCCTTTTGAAGTTCTGACTGTAAAACCGGCGTTTTCTTGCGTGACCGTTTCCAGGCGTTCCTTGAAATTGATCTGTATGCCTGTTTTTTCTATAACGCCTTCCCAGAACTCGAGGAGTGATTCCTTGGAAATTTCCCTGAATTTGACCGTGCCGACCAGTGGCAACTTCACCGGCGCCGTCATCACCAGTTTGCCACGTGGAAAATGTGCAACTGTCCCACCCAGTGAATCCTGCTCCAGTGTGACAAAGCGTAGTTTCTTTTCTGTGGCCGCCAGCGTAGCAGACAGGCCGGCCGGCCCGGCGCCAACAATCACGACGTCCAGCCGCTCATGAGGTTCCGTTCGGCAGGTTCTGGATATGGATTCCATGGCCTGACGTCCCTGCTCAACGGCATTGCGGATCAGTCCCATGCCGCCAAGTTCGCCGGCAATGAATATACCGGGGACATTGGTTTCAAAATCCGGTGTCACCTGTGGGATATCAACACCGCGTTCCGATGTGCCAAAGACCAGGGTGATTGCATGCATCGGGCAGGCCGTTTTGCATGCTCCGTGTCCGATACAGTGGGCAGGATTGACCAATTCCGCCTTGTCACGGATAACACCCAGCACATCCCCCTCCGGGCAGGCGCTGATACAGGAACGGCAACCAATGCATTGATTTGTGTCGATTACCGGATGTAACGAGGCCGGCTGGGTGAGGCCGGCTTCCTGGGAAGCTGCACGCTGTTTGCTGGCTTTACGCTGACGTCGTGAGCGCCAGTATGCATATCCTCCCCAAATAATCAGCATGGGTACGGCATATATATACAAAGTTGTATTTGTCATACGTGTTCAGGGATTCCGGTGATTTTGATCATATATTGACCCCGCCCATGGTTATCCAAGTGGGGGTGAATGAATGACGTCAGATGTTGCATTCTACAATAGATGGGAATATATTCCCAAAACGTGAACTGGGTCACAGCTCGATTATCTGACTTTATGACTGGTTTCTCAGTAACCTGGATTGGTCGCCGCAATACTGGTCGCAGTCAGGTGATATTGGTGCATAACCCATGAAGATTGTCCTGATGAACGGATTAATAACTGTGAAATCAAAGAGTTGTAAAACGCTAGCGGCACCCTGACGGGCGGCTGATGGAAAGGAGCTATTCAAATGCAGGTAGTCCCGAAGATGAGCGTTTCCAGCCGCCGCAAGTATGTAATTGTCGTTTGCGGGATTGCCATGGCTATCGCCGCAGGCCTGTATTTCATGCCGGGTGTGCAAACGGATGCTGCCGGGTTGGATGACGGGAAACCGGCAACGATTGCTCTGTCCGGGGGTTCAGATCGGCGTTCGGATGCTGCCGCATTGCCCAGTGTAGAGGACATGGTGCAGCAGCTGGAATTACGTCTGCAGGCTGAACCGGATGATGCGAAGGGCTGGGGACTTCTCGGACGTTCCTATGAGTACCTCGGTCGTCATCAGGATGCAATTGAAGCCTACGGACGTGCACGTGCCCTGGGCTATAAAACTCCAGCTGTAATTGTCCAATCGGGATCGATCAATGGAACGGTAACACTGGATTCGTCATTGCAGGATTTGGTTCCGGCAAAAGGAACCGTTTTCATCTTTGCTCGGGCAGTGTCCGGTCCACGTATGCCGCTGGCCGCAGTACGAAAACCGTTGGGCCGGTTTCCCGTGGAATTCAGTCTGGACGACTCCATGTCTATGAGTCCCTCCCTGAAGATATCAGATTTCAACGAGGTGATCGTCGGGGCACGGATATCCGTTAGCGGCGATGCGACAGCGCATGAGGGTGATCTGGAAGGATTCAGCAGTGTCGTTCGGGTAAACGGCGATAAGGCAGTTGCAATAAAAATCGATCAGGAGCGGCTGGTATCAGCATTGAAGCTCCGTGATTATGGCGCCGTAAGGAACAACCGCGATGAGTGACCCGAAGATGATTATGGATAGCACTGATATGCCGGTTATGCCCATTGCCGGTAGCCGGCATGGCGATGTGAATGCGGCGAATGAAGACGGTGTTACACCGGTAGAAAATGCACGGAGAGGCCAGCCGAGGAAATTGTATGCACCGGTGTACTTCATGCTGATAATGCTGATTATTTATTTCGGGTGGCGGAACCGTGGGGGTGTTTACCTCTCGCCTGAACAGGGCCCCGGTTATTTCCTGGGAATCGCGGGCGGGGCGCTAATGTTGCTGTTGTTGCTATATCCGCTCCGCAAGCACATACGCTGGATGCGTCGCCTCGGACCGGTATCTTACTGGTTTCGTGCGCACATGATAATGGGTGTCCTGGGACCTGTATTGATTCTCTTTCATTGTAATTTCCAGCTTGGTTCAGCCAATGGCAATATCGCATTGTTCAGTATGTTGCTGGTATCCGGCAGCGGCCTCGTAGGGAGATATTTGTATACCAGGATTCACTACGGATTGTATGGCAAGAAGGCAGATCTGGCGCACCTCGGGAGTGATACGGTACAGGCAAAAAGCCGAATGGATATGGTTTTTGCCGTTATTCCCAGCTTGCAGGACAGGTTGCAGAAACTTGAAAGCAGGGCCGTTACACATCCGGAAGGAATTGTAACAGGTTTTATATGTGTGCTTGTCATCGGTTTTAAAACCCGATGGTGCTGGTTGGAATCAGCTATTAAATTGCGTCATGCCTTCATGGGGGTGCAGCAACAAGATCTAATGACGAGTGAACAACGACGTCATTACCTCCACAAGGCAAGGTTCTATCTGCGCGCCTATCTTGGGACGCTTCGCCGGATCGCCGGATTTTCCTTCTATGAAAGACTGTTCTCTCTCTGGCACGTTCTGCATCTTCCGCTATTCATCATGTTGCTGATTTCAGGGGTCGTTCACGTGTACGCGGTACACATGTATTGAATCGGTGTACAGGCGGAATCGTGCTGAAACGGGGACTGGTTTATAAAGCCATCATGATAATCGCAATCACAGCCATGGGAAACAGTGCGTTAGCAGCCGGCATAGAATCACTGGTTATGCCGGGACCGCTTGTGCAGGGGCATGCCAAATACGAAGAAGACTGCAGTAACTGCCATCAGCCATTCAGCAAGAAAAGTCAGGACAGCTTGTGTACGGACTGTCATGAAAAAATCAGGGATGACATAAGTGCGAAACGGGGTTACCACGGGCGGAGTATGGCAAGGAGGACCACATGCAAACATTGCCACACGGATCATGAGGGACGTAATGCAGATATTATCCGGCTGGGAATAGAAACATTTGATCATGACAATACGGATTATCCGTTGAAGGGAGCGCATACCGGAATCAGCTGTAACGCTTGCCATGCTCATGGAAAGAAATACCGTGACGCACCGGGGAGCTGTATTGATTGTCACAGGAAGGATGACATTCACAAAGAACAGCTCGGTGATGACTGTTCGGATTGTCACAATGAGCGCAGTTGGCGCAAACAGAAATTTAATCATGACGACACGAATTTCCGCCTGCAGGGCAAGCATGTAGATGTGGATTGCAATAGCTGTCATGTAAGCCAGCGCTATAAAGGAACTGCGTCAGACTGCTACAGCTGTCACAGGCTGAATGACGTACATACCGGACGCTATGGAGCCAGGTGTGAAGGCTGCCACAGTGAAAAAGACTGGGCCAGGGTGAAGTTTGATCATGCAGAGACGGATTTCCCGCTTGCAGGCAAGCATAGAAAGGTTCAGTGCGCATCGTGCCACACGGCGGATTTAAAGAAGGAGCTGGAAACCAGCTGTATTGCCTGTCATACAAATGACGATGAACACGGGGGCCGGTACGGGCGCAAGTGCGAGTCCTGCCACAGCCCTGCCGGGTGGGGCAAGATAGAGTTCAGTCACTCCGATGATACGAAATTCCCGTTACTAGGGAAACATAAAGATATTCAGTGTGAATTATGTCACCGGGGCGAGCTGGCTACGGAAGACCTGAAAACAAGTTGTTTTAGCTGTCATGCGCCGGATGATGTTCACAAGGGACAGGAAGGTGAGCAATGTGATACATGCCATTCAGCGAGCGGCTGGAGTGAACAGGTCCGTTTCGATCACGCCATGTCCGGTTTCCCATTGAACGGAATGCATGCAGCCACGCCATGCGAGGAGTGTCATTTGACTGCGGTATACAAAGCAGTCGCCAGTAGTTGCAATGATTGTCACCGGGAAGATGATGTGCATAAGCAGCGGCTTGGCCTGCAATGTGAAAACTGCCATAACCCGAATGGCTGGTCATTATGGGAGTTTGATCATAATCAGCAGACAGACTTTGTACTCGATGGTGCGCATGAGGGCCTTGATTGCCTTGCCTGCCATAGTAAGCGGTCTACCGGGAAAATCCATTTGTCCTCGGCATGTGATGGATGTCACCGTGAGGATGATATCCATGATGGCCGCTTCGGCAGGTATTGTGAACGCTGCCATGACACCAGTTCATTTGATGCCGTGGAGATCAGGTAATGCCGGACCGGTACAGGAAGTGCCAATGATTCCGGATAACAGGAGACGACCATGAAAACCGGGTACGCTGATAGAAAGGCTTTGGATGGCTTATCGGTATTTGCATGGGAATCGGGCGCGATACTTTTTCTGGTCGGGCTGTTTGCGCTGCTCTTCCCGTCCACTGGCTATACGGCCGATTCGGCTGTGGAATTCGATCACATGTCAACCGGGTTTCCTCTTTATGGTGCGCACCGGAACGCGGAATGTTCAGCTTGTCATGTGCGCGGCCTGTTTAAAGGAACTCCGAGAGCATGTGCTACCTGCCATAATCAGGGCAGCAAGATGTCACTGGACAGGAAGTCGGCAACTCATATTCGTACGGTACCCATGTGCGAGGATTGCCACACGGATAAATACTGGAAGCCACTGGCACGGATGAATCATGATGCAGTTATCGGTTCCTGCTCCAGTTGCCACAACGGATCGACGGCCACTGGCAAGACGGCCAACCACATTGCCAGCGGCAATACCTGTGAGGATTGCCATACCACCAATGCATGGACCCCGGCAACGTTTGACCATGCCACGGTCACCGGCAGCTGCGCCAGTTGTCATAACGGGTCGATTGCCACCGGCAAGAAATCCAACCATATTGCCAGCAGCAATACCTGTGAGGATTGCCATACCACCAATGCCTGGACCCCGGCAACGTTTGACCACGCCACGGTGACTGGCAACTGCGCCAGTTGTCATAACGGGTCAATCGCCACCGGCAAGAACAATAACCATATCCGGACCACGAATGTGTGCGAGGACTGCCACCTGACCACGACCTGGTCGCCGGT
>Ga0114931_10001025_pt1 | contig 35317 bp, 32 predicted proteins | sample 2SBtaG_FD_89579 | JGI IMG/M metagenome (GOLD analysis project Ga0114931, IMG submission 89579) | Deep subsurface microbial communities from Kolumbo volcano to uncover new lineages of life (NeLLi) - 2SBTROV14_V59a metaG | ecosystem: Environmental > Aquatic > Marine > Volcanic | place: Kolumbo... | reverse complement strand
TCACCGACCGCGGGGTCAAACAAGCGCCGTTTCGCGTGTTGCTCGGGGCGTCCATGCCGGCCGTGGTGGTCGAGCTGGGCTTTCTCAGCAACCCTGATGAATCCAGCAAGCTTCAGGATCCTGCCTACCGCAGCGAGCTGGTCGAGGCACTGGTGCGTGCGATCGGGCGCTTCAAGATGCAGCTCGACGCCGGTGCCCGAGGCGCGCCTGATACAAGGCCCGACGATGCCCTCGATGACGGGCCCGACGACGTGTCCAGTCATGCGCCCGGTGACCCTCATGATGGACAGAACAGCGATATCCCTGAGGCTGTGTCTCCTGAAGCCGTGTCTCCTGAAGCCGTGTCTCCTGAAGCCGTGTCTCCTGTGTCGCCTCAGAATGTGTCTGGCACCTGGCGATGAAAGGTGTCCGGCACCTTGCGCTGCGTGCACTCCTGGCGCGTAGGCGGCTTTGGCTCTGGGCCGTGCTGCTGGTGTTTGCAGCCTGTTCGCAGCCCAGCGCGCGCGCGCCGGGCGCCACCTCCTCGGCGTCCGGCGGGTCGGACCACCCGCCGGAAACCGCCCATGAGGTGGCGCTTTACTTCCCCGGCCCGGATGGTCGCCTGCACGCCGAACGTCATGCGCTGCCGAGAACCGAGGTGCCGGAGGCCGGGATCACAGAGCTGGTCGCGGCCTTGCTGGCCGGGCCCCGCGCGGACCACCTGTGGCCGCCGCTTCCTGCGGCACCGCCGGTCGAGGCCGCGCCGGCAGCGGGGCAAGAAGCAGCGCCGCTGACCAGCAGCCAACCTGTGGCCGAGGGTGAGGAGCTGGTGTCCGCCGAGGGCGTGCGGCTCGCGTCGGTTTATCTGCTGGCCAACGGCACGGTGGTGCTGGATCTCGTCAAGGGTGCGCCGCTGGCGATCGGATCGGACCAAGAAGAGCTGAGTCTCTACAGCCTGGTCAACACCATCTTGCTGAACACCCCCGGCGCCGAGCGCATGATCGTGCTGTGGAACGGCCGCCAAATGGAAACCTTCGCCGGCCACATCGATACCGCGCGACCCTTGCTCGCCGATCACGATCTGATCGGCGAGCCGGTCTCGTGATGGCACCACCGGACGAGCGCTCGATCGGGGTCTTCGACTCGGGGATCGGGGGTTTGACCGTCGCCCGGGCCTTGATGGCGCGTCTGCCCAACGAGTCGATCCTCTACCTGGGCGACACCGCGCGCTTGCCCTATGGCACCAAGTCCGCCGACACCGTCCGGCGCTACTCCGAGCGCAATGTCCGTTTCTTGCTCGAGCGCGGCGTCAAGGCGGTAGTCGTGGCCTGCAACACCGCCTCGGCACTGGCGCTCGAGAGCCTCGATCTGCCGGTGCCGATGTGGGGCGTGATCGAGCCGGGTGCGGCCACCGCGGCCGCGGTCAGCGAGGGTCGGGTGGGGGTCATCGGCACGCGAGCGACGGTGCGCTCCGGCGCCTATCGCCAGGCTTTGCTGCGCCGCCGTCCCGAGCTCGTGGTGCGCTCGTGTGCCTGTGGTCTGTTGGTGCCGCTGGTCGAAGAAGGCTGGGTCGATGATCCGGTCACCGAGCAAGTGGCACGCCGCTACCTTGTGCCATTGCTCGATTCGGGAATCGACACCCTGGTGCTGGGATGTACCCACTATCCACTGCTGCAGCGCTTGCTAGCGCGTATTGTGGGACCTGCCGTGGTGCTGGTCGACTCGGCGGAAAGCCTTGCCGCGGTGGTGGCCAAGGCGCTCGAGGCTGGCGAGTTCGGCGCTGCTACGGGGGCCCGGGAGCATCATCTCTGCCTGAGCGATGCCGGTACGGGCTTCGAGCGCACGGCGCGTGCTTTCTTGGGACGCGCCGTCAGCTTCGAGCTGGTCGATGTCGGCGCTGGGGACGTGCCGTCGCGATGATAGACTCCGCCGCCGAATGAAACCCATGCCATCTCGTCCAGATGCTGCCGATGAGCGTTGAACGACCCCATGGCCGCGCGATCGCGGCGCTGCGCCCGCTGGGCCTGGCCACCGGCGCGCTGAAGTTTGCCGACGGCTCGGCGCAGATCGATCTCGGCGACACCCGGGTGCTGGCGGCCGCTTCCCTCGAGCAGCGGGTGCCGCCGTTTCTCGCCGACCAAGGCCGCGGTTGGGTGACCGCCGAGTACGCGATGCTGCCACGCGCCACGCCGCGGCGCTCGGTGCGGGAGGTGACGCGCGGGCGCTTGGGTGGACGCAGTGCGGAAATCCAGCGTCTGATCGGGCGCAGCCTGCGGGCCGCGGTCGATGCTCGGGCGCTCGGCGAGCGGACCGTGACCCTCGAATGCGACGTGTTGCAGGCCGATGGCGGTACCCGCACGGCCTCGATCACCGCCGCCTATGTGGCCCTGGTCGAAGCGCTCGGCCGCGCGTTCCTGGCCGGTGACCTTGCCACCTGGCCCATCCGCCGCCAGATCGCGGCAGTGTCGGTCGGCATCGTCGGCGCGCATCCCCTGCTCGATCTCGAGTATGTCGAGGACGCGGCTGCTGCAGTTGATTTGAATGTGGTCGGCACGGCCAGCGGCGAGCTGGTGGAGGTGCAAGGGACGGGAGAGAAGCGGAGCTTCACACGCGCTGAGCTCGACGCCCTGCTCGATCTCGCCCTGGACGGAATTCGGGAGTTGGCCCGCGCCCAAGACCATGCCCTGGCCGGAATCATGGCCGAGGTCGACGCGCTGCGCCGACGCGGGCGGCGGCGGACCGAGCCGCGGGACGAAAGCTCGATGTGGGAACCGCCCGGCTGAGCATGGGCCGAGCGCCGGCCGTGCTGGCGTGGGCTACGGTACGGTTTGGGACCAGGCCGAGGTGTCGCCGGACTCGAAGCCATCGGCAAACACGCTGCTCAGTGCGCCGCTCAGTACGATCAGGTTGCCGACGTCGACCGCGGTGGGCGCCGCGCCATTGCCGGTCATCTCATTGATCACCCAATCCATCAGGCCGTTGCCGTCGATGTCGGCGGCCGTGCCGCTGTAGGCGAGGGTGTCGCCAGCGTCGCTGCCTTGATCGCCATGCGCACCTTGGATCTGGGTGATGCGCACGGCGGCCGGCGGCGCGGCCAAGTCGATGCTCGCCGGCCAGGCGCTGCGTTGGCCGTGGATGACATCGATGACCCCGGCGTTGTTTCTTCCCTGGGGGTCGGCATGTGGTGCGCCGATCGCCAGGTCGGCGATATGGTCCCCGTCAAAATCACCCTGAAGCGCAGTATCGGACGAGATGGCCCCCGGCGCCGCACCCAGCACGTTGGTCGGCGTGCGTACCCCCGGCGGCAGGGCATCGAGGTCGGCGGCCACGCCCTTGAGATCGCGGGCGCGATAGAAGACATGGCCCATGCCAGCCTGTGCGCGGCCTTGCGGTGAGGCGACCAGGTCGCCGACAAAGAGGTCAGCCTGGCCATCGGCATCGTAGTCGAGTCCGCCCAGGATCTCTTCACCAAAGGAGACGTTGCCTGCGCCGCCATCGAGAATCGTCACGCTGCCGGGTGCTGCGTCGATGGCGAAATGGAAGCCCGCAGGCCAAGGCCCGACCAGAAAATTGTCGTCCCAGGCGATATAGAGAGTGCCGTCGGTGGTGCCGCCGCTGCCGTGCGTCGGGGCTCCCACGCCCGCGGGGGGCAGGCTGGCGCCGGCGCGATTAAGGGTCGCCGCGGCCAGCACCTCGCTTCGACCGTTGCCGTCGAGGTCGGCGATCTGTACCGTGCCACCGAAGTGGAATTCGGCGTTCGGCGCTGGCGGCGTGATCCGAGCGATGTCACCCGCGAAGGCGGTGGCACCGAAGCTCGCCAGGTCGATGCGTTGGCCACTGGCCAAATGCGCGCCGCCGCGCAGCAGGTACACCGCGCCACCGTGAACGCCCGCCGCCGAGCTTTCTTGGTCGGCGCCGATGGCGATGTCCCGAACGCCGTCGCCGGTGACGTCGCCGCTGCGCGCCCAAACGCACAGGCGATCGGTCTCGCTGGCGCCGATCAGCGTGGTGACCTTGATGCCAGGTGGTGGATTGGCGAGGTCGAGATGCTCGAGGCTCTGTGCCTGGCTGCGCAGCCCCGTGCCACCGGCCACGATGCTGAGCGCGCCCGCACCGCGCCGTGCGGGTGTGGGCGAGAAGTTCTGCCGGCAGATCAGCAGGTCGCCGAGACCATCGCCGGTGACATCGTCGATCCAGATCTCCGAGCCGCTGGTCTCGCCACGGCCCTCACCAGCGATCTTGAGAATGCGAGGATCGAAGCCGGCGGTGTCGAGGGTGCCGCCGGTGGTGCCGTCCCCGAACACCAAGTAGACCTCACCGGCCTGGGCGCGACCGAGCGGACTGGCGAGCATTGCCGCCATGGCGTAGTCGAGCCGACCGTCACCGTCGCAGTCGCGACCCGCGGCGATCGGCACACCGAACGCGCCATTACCGGTCGAACCCTGGACCCGCAGCAGCGTACCCTCCGTGGTCGAGATGCCGCCGAGGTCGATGACCCGGGTCTCCGCGCTCGCGCCCGCGGCCAGCCACAGCAGGACGCAACACGTGGCGGCAAGCGCGATCGGACGGGGGGGCATGAGCGGGATTCCTCGCCGGGTTGTCGGACGTTGGTGGCTGCGCCGGGAGAGGCCGTGCTCCGGTCTGGCCTGCGCCTGCATGCAGTGGGCTGGATTGACGCCCCGCAGCACCCGGCGCAGCGGGTCATCGCGCCTTGGATCGTGCGCCGGGCGACTGCTCGTCAATGGTCGGTCGTGGTTCGAAAAACAGCTCGAGCGTGCCGTCTGGCGGCAAGGCCGCCCACCGCCCGTGCAGCGACTGCGCGCGATTGCGAGCCCGTTCCAGCTCGTCCTCGCCAATCGCGCGTGGCGCCGGCTGACCTGCCTTGGCAGCGAAGGTCGCTGTATGCTGGTTGAGCTGCTCGGCACGCCACTGCGTGGCGCTCGCGCGCTCCATATCAAGCCAGCCGACCACCAGTTCGACACCGCTTGCCTCGGCCGGCAAGGGGCCGCGCTCGCCTTTGCCGCTGGTGTCAGGGATACTCCAGCCCTCGGCGATCAGCCCATAGAACCCGCGACGCATGCCGAGTTCGCTCTCGACCGCGAAGTGGGTCAGGTCGTGGAGCGGGAAAAAGCGTGCCTGCGCGCCCCGATGGCGTTGCCAAGTGGCCGACCCATCGCCGCGCTGGCAATGAAGCACAACGCTGCCATCTGTGTGCTTGGTGAGCTTGATCGCGAGCGCAGGCACGACGGTCTCCATCACCCCAGCATATCCCGCCCGCGCCGGTTGCCGGCGCGGGGCTTTCCGGTAGCCTCGGCCTTGTCCTGCGGTGCGCTCGCGGCGATCCGCACACGTCGGCCCCGATCGCCAAAGCACGCGTATACTCGCACCCACGTCATGAGGCAGCGATATCGACCGTGAGGCATCACCAACCATGAAGGGCTATCACGATATCGTCGGCGACGGCGGCTCGGATGTCTTGGTCCAAGTCACGGCGCAGCGCCAGGCGATCACCACGGCGCTTCGCGGCGTGCGCCATCGCGTGGCCGTGGCTTCCGGCAAGGGTGGGGTGGGCAAGTCGACCGTGACCATGGTGCTGGCCCAGGGGTTTCTGGCACGTGGGCTGTCGGTCGCCATTCTCGATGCCGATCTCAATGGCCCGTGCCAGGCACAGATGGCCGGGCTCGAGCGTACGCCCTGGCTTCCGGGCCCCGCCGGGCTGGCTGTGCCGCGCCGCGGCGACGGATTGGGCGTGGTCAGCTTCGGCAGCTTTCTCGATCATGCTGAGCCTGCCGCGTTCGCCACCGTCGCGACCGGCGGCGACCAGGTGTGGCGGGCGACGCGTGAGCTCGCGACCCTCGGCCAGCTCCTGGCGGGGGTCGAGTGGGGAACCCTCGACGTTTTGCTGGTCGATCTGCCGCCCGGCGCGGAGCGCTCGGCGCAGATGGCGGCGTTTTTCGGTGCCGAGACCGCGTTCGTGCTGGTCACCATCCCGAGTGACATGGCGCGCGGCGTGGTGGCACGCTCGCTCACCGCGCTGCGCCAGGCCGATGCGAAAGTCGTCGGCTACATCGAGAACATGGCGGGGTATCATCACCGCGACACGGACGCGGTCTTGCCGCTGTTCCCGGCGGCTGCCACCACGCTCGACCTGCCCTGCCTCGGCCGCTTGCCGTTCGATCCGACCGTCGCCCACTGGTGCGATCAGGGCTGGCCCGAGAATGCACGCCAGCACGGCGCGATCCCCGGTGCCGCGGACCTGGCCGACCATTTGCTCACCGCGCTGGAGGCGCCATGAAGTTCTTGTGCGTCGTGTGCGACGCAGCCATGAAGCTGGAACGGACCGAAGGCCCGCACCAAGGCTCGCTGACCGCGGTCTTCGAATGCCCGGAATGCTTCCACCAGATCGCCATGCTCACCAACCCGATGGAAACCCAGGCGGTGTCATCGCTCGGCATCTCGATCGCACCGGGTGCCGGCGAACGTGCCGCCGCGGGCGGCTGTCCGTTTTCGGCGATGGTCTCCGGCATGGAGACCCACAAGGCGCCGGCCGCCGTGGCGTGGACCGAGGGCGCGCGCGCGCGTCTCGAGGCAATCCCCGCCTTTATTCGTCCCATGGCCCAGCGCGGGATCGAGCAGCTCGCAGCCGAGCAAGGCCACACCGAGATCAGTGAAGAGGTCATGGACGCGGCACGCGAGCACCTGAGTCTGCCATGAGCGATGCTCCGGACGCGGCCGATGTACCGCTGGCCGAGCTCGCCCGCGCGCTGTGCACGGGCGAGCTCGAACCGGCTTCCTTGCTCGACGCGCTCGCGGCGCGCTTCGCGCTGCGGGAAGGTGAGCTGCATGCCTTTGTCGAGGAGCCTGCTGACGCGCTGCCGTCCCCGCTGCCCGCCAGCGAGGCTGTCGCTGGGTCCGGCCGTTTCGCCCGCCTGCGCGCGCAAGCGGCGGAGCTTCAGGCACGCTTTCCCGCGGGCACCGAGCGACCACCGCTGTTCGCGGTTCCGGTCGCCATCAAAGACATCTTCCACGTCGACGGATTCTTGACACAGGCGGGGAGCTCGGTGCCGCCGAGCGATCTGGCCGGTGCCGAGGGCACTGTGCTCGCCCGCCTGCGGGCTGCCGGCGCGCTGGTGCTCGGCAAGACGGTTACCACGGAGTTCGCCTACTTCGCCCCGGGCGAGACGCGCAACCCCCACCACCGAGACCACACGCCGGGCGGCTCGTCGAGCGGCTCGGCCGCGGCGGTCGCCGCGCACTTGGCGCCGCTCGCCCTCGGTACGCAGACCATCGGTTCCATCATCCGGCCGGCGGCGTTTTGCGGCGTGGTTGGATTCAAACCCACCTATGGCCGCGTGCCGAACGACGGGATGATTCCCCTGGCTCCCTCATTCGACCAAGTCGGATGGTTCACTGCGGACGTCGAGGGCGCCGCCTATGCAGCCTCAGTGGTTGTGGATGGCTGGAACGGGAGTGCTGCAAACGCTGAATGCCAACGGCCGGTGCTGGCGGTGCCCGAGGGGCCGTACTTGGATTGTGCCGCGCGTGATGGCCATCGCCACCTCGACGAGACCACGGTCTGGCTGTCGCAAGAAGGGTTCGAGCTCAAGCGCGTCGGCGTGCTCGACGACTTCGATGCGGTGCGGGCCCGTCACGATCGCTTGCTGGCCGCGGAGGCTGCCGAGGTACACCGACCGTGGTACCCACGTTTGCGCCCGCACTACCATGAGAAAACCGTGGCCCTGCTGGAGCGAGGTCGCTTCGTGCTGCCGAGCGAGCTGCCCGGGCTGCGCGCCAGTCGCGCCGCGCTGCGCTCGGAGCTGGAGGATGCGATGGACAGCCATGGCATCGATCTGTGGATCGCACCCGCAGCGTCCGGGGCCGCGCCGGCGGGCCTCGAGAGCACTGGCGACCCGGTCATGAACCTGCCCTGGACCCACGCTGGCTTGCCGACCGTCTCGCTGCCCGTGGGCGAAGATGCTGCCGGCCTGCCGCTCAGCGTGCAGTTGGTCGGTCGCCATGGCGCCGACGAGGCCTTGATCGCCTGGGCGCGGGTGGTGGAGCGAGCGCTCGCTTGAGCTGGCCATGGCTGTGCTTCGCCACCAGGTGCGCCCTGGCGCCTACCTCGACTCGATCGTGCTGATGCAACTGCAAGCGGCGCTTTGTGCCGAGCCCGGGATCCGCGACAGCGCGGCGGTGATGGCGACCGCCGCCAACCTCGCGATGCTCACCTCGAGCGCCATGCTGCCCGCGCGGCTGGAGGCTTGCGGCAACGACGATCTGCTGGTGGTGGTGGCGGCGCGAGACGCTGATACGGGCGATGCCGCGCTGGGGCAAGTCGATGCGCTCCTGGCGCGGCGCAGCGCGCCGGCAGGCAACGACGATGCGCTGCCACCGGCGAAGAGCCTGCGGGAAGCGCGCCGACGTCTGCCGGAGGCGACGTGGGCCGCGGTGTCGGTGCCCGGCCGCTGGGCGGCCGGCGTGGCACGCGAGGCACTCGAGAATGATCTCAACGTTTTTCTGTATAGCGACAATGTCTCGGTTCAAGATGAGATCTCCTTGAAGCGTTCTGCGGCCGCGCGCGGTCGTCTGCTGCTTGGACCCGACTGCGGCACCGCCATTCTCGGCGGCATCGGCTTCGGTTTCGCCAATGACGTTCGCCGCGGACGCATCGGGCTGGTCGGCGCGTCGGGAACCGGGCTGCAGGCGATCACCACGCAGGTGCATGATCTGGGCGCCGGCGTGTCGCACGCCATCGGTATCGGCGGTCGCGACTTGAGCCAGCCGGTGGCCGGCGCGGCCGCGCTTCGAGCCCTCGCCCTGTTGGCCGCGGATGCTGCGACCGAAACCATCGTGCTGGTTTCGAAACCACCGGCCGCCGCTGTGGCGCGCGCGCTGGTCGCTGCGGCGCTCGGAGTGGGCAAGCCGGTGGTGGTCTGCTTTCTCGCCACGGCACCACCGATCGCGTCGGTCGCCAACCTCACCTTTGCTCCTGGGCTCGAGCAGGCGGCTGATCTGGCCGTCGCCCAAGACGCCGCCGCCAGCCCTTCCCAGGTCGAGGACGCGCTTTTTGTTGGCGGCAACCTGCGCGCGCTTTTCGCCGGCGGCACGCTGGCCTTCGAGACGCTCGCCCAGCTTCGGCTGTTCCTGCCGGTGCACGCCAACCTGGCGCTCGAGGGCGTCGAGCCGCTGACCGATCCGGCATCGAGCTGCGGACACACCGTGCTCGACATGGGCGCAGATGAGCTGACCGTCGGTCGCTTGCACCCGATGATCGATCCCGACCTGCGCTTGCGCCGCCTGCGCCAGGAAGCGAAGGACCCCAGCGTCTCGACGCTGCTGCTCGATGTGGTGTTCGGCAGCGGCGCGGAGGCGGATCCCGCCGCGCGGCTGGCACCGGTGATCGCCGAGCTGCGCGCCGCGCGACCGGCGCTCGAGGTGCTGGTGTTGGCGGTCGGTACCAATCAGGACGTGCAGGGGAAAAGCGAGCAGATCACGCGTCTCGAGGCCGCGGGGGCGCGTGTTTACAGCCGCCTCTCAGCCGCCCTCGCGCGGGTCATCGCGCGTACCGTCGACCCTCTCTGTCCCGTGGCCGATACCGATGCCCTGGCCGCGCCACGGGTGATCAACCTGGGACTCGAATCGTTTTTTCACAGCTTGATCGAGCAGGGCGCGACCGCCGTCCACGTGGCCTGGCGGCCGCCAGCGAGCGGCAACGCCCGCATGACCGCCCTGCTCGCTGCCATGAGGAGCACGCCGTGAGTGAGCAGCCGTCTGCGACCGATGGTCTCGACATCGATGCCGCCAACCGCCGAGCGGTCGCGCGCATGATCGCGTCGCGGCCGCGCCTGGTCGACGTCGCACGAGCCGGCGACGTGATTCCCGGGCTTTCTCCCGACCTGCTCTTACATGCCGGCCCGCCGATCGAGTGGTCGCGCATGTCGGGCCCGCTGCGCGGTGCGATCATCGGCGCCTTGATCTTCGAGGGGCGCGCTGCGGACGCTGCTCAGGCGGAGACGCTGGCGAGTTCGGGCAGCATCCGTTTCGCGCCCTGTCACCACCACGCCACGGTCGGCCCGATGGCCGGCGTGGTGTCGTCGTCGATGGCGGTGTGGGTGGTCGAGGACGAGACGCACGGCGGTCGCTTTTTCTCGACCTTGAACGAGGGCTACGGCAAGGTGTTGCGCTACGGCGCCTACGATGACGAGGTGCTGGAGCGACTGCGTTTTCTCAACGGCACCATGGCGCCGATGCTGGCGGCGGCGCTAGCGGAGGGCGGACCACTCGATCTGCGCGCGCTGCTCGCCGAGGCCTTGCACATGGCCGACGAGGGTCACAACCGCAACAAGGCGGGCTCGATTCTGCTCACCACGCGCCTGGCGCCGCACCTGGCCAATGTCTCCGGTGTGCGCGCCGATCTGGTGAGGGTGCTCGACTTTCTCGGCAACAATGCACTGTCGGTGCTCAACCCGGTAATGGCAGCGGCCAAGGCCATGGCCACGGCGGCACATGGCGTGGAGGGTTCGACCGTGGTCAGCACCATGGCGCGCAATGGCACCGACTTCGGCATCCGCGTCTGTGGCCTGGGCGATCGCTGGCTCACCGCACCCTGCCCGACCCCGGAAGGCCTGTACTTCGCAGGGTTTTCCGCCGCCGACGCCAACCCCGACATCGGCGATTCGACGATCACCGAGACCGCCGGTTTCGGTGCCTTTGCCATGGCCGCTGCGCCGGCCATCGTGCGCTTTATTTCCGGGACCACGCGCGACGCCGTGGCCGCCACCCTCGAGATGTACGAGATCACGGTCGCAGAGCACGAACACTTCACCATCCCAGCGCTCGATTTCCGGGGTACGCCGGTCGGTATCGACATTCGTCGCGTGGTCGAGCTGGGCATCACGCCGCGGGTCAACACCGGCATCGCGCACCGCAACGCCGGCATCGGTCAGATCGGTGCTGGCCTGGTGCGTCCGCCCATGACGCTGTTCGAACAGGCGCTCGAAGCCTTTGCCGAACGCTATGGGCTGGTGCCTTAAGCCGGCTGACCTCCGACGCGTGGATCCGTGACCCTGCCAACGGCTGCGAGCAACCCGAGAACCCTCGCGGGCATTGGCAGCCCCTTTCGCTTGCTGTAGCCTGACCGCTCGCCAGCGCCTGGCGAGCACAAGGGAGCGACCGAGGTGTTGAGGCAAGAACCAGAGCGAGCTGTCGAGGGCAAGGCTGAACGATCGCGCGATTTCGTGCGTGTGCGGATCGACGAGGACCTCGCGGCTGGACGACACCGCTCGGTGGTCACGCGCTTCCCGCCCGAGCCGAACGGCTACTTGCACATCGGCCATGCCAAGGCGATCTGCCTCAACTTCGGCATCGCGGAGGCCTATGGCGGGCGCTGTCACCTACGCTTCGACGACACCAACCCGACCACTGAAGACCCCAAATATGCAGATTCAATCGAGAAAGATGTGCATTGGTTGGGTTTTGACTGGGGCTCGCACAAGCACCACACCTCGGACTATTTCAACCAGCTTTACGGCTTCGCCATCGAGCTGATCGAGAAGGGGCTGGCGTACGTCGACAGCCAGAGCAGTGAGGCGATCCGCGAGAGCCGCGGCACCATCGAGACGGCGGGTACCCCCAGCCCTTTCCGCGAGCGCTCGGTGGCGGAGAACCTCGCGCTTTTCCGGCGCATGCGTGCCGGCGAGCTGGAAGATGGCAGCCACGTGCTGCGCGCCAAGATCGACATGGCGGCGGCCAACATGCTGATGCGCGACCCGATCCTTTACCGCATCCGCCATGCCGCGCACTACCGTACCGGTCGTACCTGGCCGATTTATCCGATGTACGACTTCGCGCACTGCCTCTCGGACGCCATCGAGGGCATCACGCACTCGCTGTGCACCCTGGAGTTCGAGAACAACCGGGCGCTGTACGACTGGCTGGTCGAACGGGTGAGCGTTCCGGCGCGACCGCACCAGTACGAGTTCGCGCGCCTCAATCTGACCTACACCGTGATGAGCAAGCGCAAGCTGTTGCAGCTCGTCGAGGAGGGTCACGTCGAGGGTTGGGACGATCCACGCCTGCCAACGCTCAGCGGCCTGCGCCGACGCGGTGTCACGCCCGAGGCGATCCGTGCCTTTTGCCAGCGCGTGGGGGTTGCCAAGTCGCACAATGTCATCGATCTGGCTTTGCTCGAGTACTCGATCCGTGACGACCTGAACCGGCGTGCTCCACGGGCCCTCGGTGTGCTGTCGCCGCTTTCGTTGGTGGTCGAGAGCTACCCGCAAGACGAAGAGGAGGAGTTCGATGCACCCTCCTGGCCGCACGACGTGCCCAAGCAGGGCTCGCGCCGCTTGCCGTTCGCCCGCGAGCTATTGATCGAACGCGATGATTTCGCCGAACATCCGCCTTCGGGCTTCACGCGCATGTCACCCGGGGCGGAGGTGCGGCTGCGCCATGCCTACGTGGTGCGCTGCGTGGGGGTCGAGCGCGACGCGGGGGGCGAGGTGGTCCGCGTACGGTGCACGCACGATCCTGCGACCCGCGGCGGCAGCGCACCCAAGGGCCGCAAGGTCGCGGGCACCATCCACTGGCTGTCGGCGCGCCACGCCGTGCCGGCCGAGGTGCGCCTGTATGACCGCCTGTTCACCACGGAGGAACCCGGCGCGGGTGGCCGTGATGCGTCGCACGACCTCAACCCCGATTCACTCCGGGTGCTCCGCGCTGCGCGGGTCGAGCCCAGTCTCGCGGCTGCCGCGCCGGGCAGCCGCTTCCAACTCGAGCGCTTGGGCTACTTTGTGGTCGACCGAGACAGCCGGCAGCAAGCGCTGGTGCTCAACCGCACGGTCACCTTGCGCGATACCTGGGCACGGATGGCGGGCACCGAAGCCTCGGTCCGGGCCCAAGCCGCGGCCGCCCGCGCAACGAAGAAGGCTGCGTACAAGGCTCAACAGCGGGCCCAGGCAGCGCGCGGCGACAGCCAGCAGCCGGTGCTCGACGCCGCTGCGCAGGTGGCGCTCGCGGGCTACCGCGAGCAAGGTGTAGGCGCCAGCGAAGCGCGTGTACTGGCCACCGATCCCGCCCTCGCGGCGCTGTTCGCAGAGGCGCTTGCCGCGCCTGGCGAGCACCGGGGGACGGCCGCCGGTATCGCCAACTGGGCGGTCAACGAGCTGCGCGGCGCTGCTTCGGGGCGCGACATCGCCCGCTTGGCAATCGATGGCCGTGCGCTGACAACGCTGGTGGCCCTGGTCGAGGCCGATGTCATCACCGCCGCCGCGGCCAAGACGGTGCTCGCCGAGTTGGTCGCAACGGGCGGGGAGCCGCAAGCCATCATGCAGCGCCGCGGCCTGGCGAAGGTGGCCGACGAAGCTGCGCTGGTACCCTGGGTCGAGGCTGTGATCACCGAGCATCCGCAGCAGGTGGCAGCCTTTGGCCGCGGCAAACAAGCATTGCTCGGATTCTTTGTTGGCCAGGTGATGAAGAAAAGCGCCGGCAAGGCCGATCCCCAGCGCGTGCGTGCCTTGCTGCTCGATCGACTGAGGCCCGGCGAGCCGGTGTCCGCGAGTACCTGATTCGTAGGTACCGAAGCCACGGGTGTTGTTGCCAACGCCGGCGGCAAGCACGAGCTGGATCGAGCCGCGGACCGGGCGAGCGACGAAGTGAGCGAAGGTATCCGAAATACGGTAGGAGAAGCGCGTGTGTAGACTCTATGGCTTCCGTGCCACCCATCCGACAGCCATGGAGTGCGAGCTCCTGGATGCGCAGAATGCCCTCATCCGCCAGAGCGTCGAAGATGCACGCGCCCTCGAAAACCCACACGGCTGGGGCATTGGCCTGGTGCATGCGGATGGCAAGGTGCACTGTGAACGCCAGGCCGAGCCTGCCAGCTCGAGCGCGGCATTTCGCCGTTCGGCGCTGGCCGCACGGGGCATCACCGGCATGGCCCATGTCCGCCGCGCGACCGTCGGTCAGCCGAAGCTGGCGAACACCCATCCGTTTTGCGATGGGCGAAGCCTGCTGGCACACAATGGGCACGTCGGTGCCTTTGAGGCGGTGCGGCCGCGCATGCTCGCTGCCATGCGCCAGCAAGACCGGCAGGCGATCCGCGGCGACACCGACAGCGAGCATCTTTTCCACCTACTGCGCGCGCGCCAGGCCGCGGAGCCGTCCAAGCCCTTGAGCGCACACCTGGTCTCGACCGCCCGTGACGTAGCCCGTTGGGTCCGGGAGGCTTCGCCCAGCGAGGAGCTGGCACTGAACCTGCTGTGGGCCGACGGTCCTTCACTGGCCGGCAGTCGCCACCACCGGACGTTGTGGTACACCGTGCGCAGCGCGCCGTATGTCTGTCCGGTCTGTGGCCACGACCATGCCTCGCCGCTCGCACACGAGCGCTATCGCTGCGTGGTGATCGCCTCCGAGAAGATCACCGCCGAAACCTGGACCGAGGTGCCCGAAGGCAGCGTCTTTACCCTTGACGATGAGATTCGTATCCAGCTCGCACCACTCGGCATCTGAAGCTGGTTTCACCGACCGCCCGCGAGGTCGTAGAGGCTGCGGTTGCGCCAGGGGATGAAGGCCAAGCAGATGGCATGGGCATAGAGTTCGCAGCGGTCGATGGCGCCACCGCTGAGCAGACCTACCGCACCGCCGCGGCGCTTCGATCCTGCGGTCGCGAAGACGCGATCATCGGCCTCGCCCAGCTCATATCCCTGGCGTACCAGCGAGGCGATGGCGGGCGGCAGGGTGAAGGTGGCGCTGCGGCTCATCCCGCGTTGGCCATGCGCGTCCAGGACGGCGATCCAGGCGAAGGCGCAGAGTTGCGCGCCGTCGGCGGCGATGCCGCCTTCGATGCCGAGCCAGAAGTTGGCCTGCACCAGCCGTTCGCGGGCAGCGATAGCCCGTTGCTCCGCGCCGCGACGCGTCTGCTGGTCCGAGCGCGGCTGGTCGGCGACGCCGGAGGCGACCGCGATGCCGCGAACCTGGCAGGTGCACGCGGGGAACAGGCGGCCAAAGCCCGTCTCGGCAGCGCGCAGCTTGACCGGGTTCCGTGATCCAACGACCAGGCACACCGGATCCTGGCGCGCCGAATCCTGGCGTTGGGGTTCCTGGTGCTGGGCTGCTTGCGGGGTCACCACCGCAGTGATTGTACGGGACCGATCGCTCTGCAGCATCCTGGCCACGGCGCAAGCCGGCTTGATCGCCCCTCTGCATACCCATACACTGCGCGCGACATGGCGATGACGACCGGGCCGCGCCCGGACCCATATCTTCAGGCGGGACTCGTCTACGGCGTGCTCGGAATGGTGGTGCTGCTCTTGGCTGTGGCAACCCCGGATATGATCCGCCCGGAACGGCGGTCCGAGCTGCTGCTGCTGGCCGTGAGCCTACCGATCTTCGCGTTGTTTACCCTGGTCATCGCCATCGGCGACCGGCTGGTCGCGCGCTTGCTGGCGGATCAAGGTCGCACCGCACTGCGCGCCTCGCATGCCGGTCGTTGGTTTCGCGAGAAGCTGGTCATGCTGGCCGCGCTGGCGGTGATGGCACGGGCGCTGGTGTTCGGGACCAACGGCCTGGGCTGGCGTGCGCATCTGTGGCTGTGGCCGCCGACGCTGTCGTTCGAGTCGGCGGCGCCTGAGCCGCGGCTGTTGCTCGCGGCACTGCTAATGGCAACCATCGGCGCCTTCCTGGTGCGCGCTGCCTGGTTGCCGTTCCTTCGCCGTCTGCTCGGGCGCCACCGCCCGTGATGCGTGCTGGAGGATCGCTGATGCGTATCGACACCGAGCCCGATGCCGCTGTTTTTCGTCCCGCGTTGGTGTCGTGGAATCTCACCAAGCGCTGCAACCTACGCTGTCCGCATTGCTACTTGTCCGCCGGCAAGAAGGCGGAGCACGAGCTTTCGACCGCGGAGTGCTTCGCGCTCATGGCGGAGCTGCGCACGCTGGGCACCGAGATGTTGATCTTGACGGGCGGCGAGCCCCTGCTGCGCAAGGACATCTATGACCTTGCTCGGCGCGCCTCGGAGCTCGGCATGTGGGTGGTGATGGGGACCAATGGCGTGCTGATCAACGATCGGGTGGCGCAGGCGATGAAGCGCTGCGGCGTCAAAGGCGTGGGCATCTCCATCGATTCGATCGATCCCGAGAAGCACAATCGCTTCCGTGGCGGACCCAACAGTTGGCAGCATTCGGTGAAGGCGCTCGAAGTATGCCGGGCGAACGGTCTCGAGGTCTTGGTGCAGACCACGGTGATGGCCATGAACCGCGACGAGATCCCCGAGCTGATCGCCTTCACGCGCGACAAGGGTGCCTGGTCGTTCAACCTCTACTTCCTGGTCCAGACCGGCCGCGGGCAGCGCATGAGCGACCTCTCCGCCGGAGCCACGGAGTCGCTGCTCGGCGACCTGGTCGAGGTCCAGGAGCGCTTCAAGCCGATGCTGGTGCGCGCGAAATGCGCACCGCACTTCAAGCGCATCGCCTACCAGCGCGGGCGCGCCGGGCTCGAATCGGGGGGTTGCATGGCCGGCACCGAGTACTGCCGGATCACACCCGAAGGTGATGTCACGCCCTGTCCCTACATGGATGTGGTGGCGGGCAATGTACGGGGCGAAGGCGGCTTTGGCGAGGTTTGGCACGCATCGCCCGTGCTCGCCGCATTGCGTGACCCCGCCCGGCTCGGTGGGCGCTGTGGCGCCTGCGAGTTTCAGCGGCTGTGCGGCGGCTGCCGCTGTCGCGCACAGGCTTCCTTCGGCGACTACCTGGCCGAGGATCCCGCCTGCAGCTACCAGCCGACCGGCGAGGCGATCACCCGCGACGCGGTGCGCTGGCATCCGGACGCACGGGCTCGTCTCGAACGCATCCCGATCCGTTTCGTTCGCCAGAAGGTGGAGCAGGGCCTGGAGGCGTTCGCCCGCCGCCAGGGGCTGACTGAAATCACGCCGGCGGTGATGAAGGACGGGATGCAAGGCGATGGCCGCGACAGCCCTCTGGCGCGCATGCCGTCCTTCCTGCGCCGCGGCTGAGGTGCCCTGTCAGATAGGCAAGGCGGTTCACAGAGGGGTACCGGGCACAGAGGGGTACCAGGCACAGGGACGAGAAAACCCGCCCGAGCCTCGAGCCGACCGGAAGATCGCTCCCGATCGGCCATGCTCGCGGCGGGTCTCAACCAGCAGCGCTCTCTGAAAGCGCTAGTGGCGACGCAGCACGAAGGTGGCGGCGCCAGCGAGGAGCAGGACCAGAGCCAGCAGGCCCCACTGCCCGAGGGTCGGAATCGGCGGTGCGATCGCTGGCACGTCACCGATCACATTCATCACGATGTCCATGTTCGGGAAGCCGATGGCCGCTGTGTCGGTCGGCGAGGTGATGCCGCAGGCCGCTGCTGCCAGGTAGCTCGGGGCGCTCTCGCCGTCAGGGTTCGAGCCGATGAAGAAGCTGTTGCCGGCTGCCTGCCCGTTCGGCGTGAAGACCTCGACCACCAACTCCTGGCCAGCGACCACGGTTCCCGCGGCCAGCGACGAGAAGATGGTCAGTGCCTGGTCGGGGATCGACAGGGCCGCAGTTCCGATCAGCGTGTAGCTGGCCGGGAAACCGGTGGGGAAACCGACCGGGCCGGCGTAGAGGTTGACCGTCGCTGGCTGGGTGCCGCCAGCGCCGGTCGCGGTCTCGATCGCGAACTGGACGTCGCAAACATTGAAGTCGGTGGTGATCCCGAAGGTGGAGAGGTCGAAGGCACGGTAGTAGGAGTTGTCGGTATGTAGGCCGCCTGCATTGCACGACACCGAGTTGAGCGCCACGATGTTCTGGGTCGTCGACTCGGTGATGGTGATCGGACCGCATGCGGGCCCGGCACCTGGCCCACCGGGTGGCAGCACCTGGCCCGCTGCAGGATTGGGGCTCGGTGAGAGCGATTGGGCAAATGCACCGCCAGCCAGCAAGGCGAGCGACGCCAAGACGATGAGAACCCGAGAAGACTTGTGCATGGCTGAAAAACCTCCGACTATTTCCACAAGGTGGACGAACCGCAACATGGGTGCCTACGGAACCCGTCCAGAGGTCCGTGGCCTGAGAAACGCGTGAAACCCTGTGTCCGTGCCCAATTCTGCCAGCAGAGACGTGCCGCCAGCAACAGCCGATATGACGCGCCGTTTCGAGATGATGCGCTGTCGAAACATTGCATCTTCGAGACAATGCGCCGTCGAAACGAGCAAACTGGGCTCCGGACGGCGCGGGTACTTTGCCGCACCCGCGTCGCGATGTCAACACCTTCCGCGTGCAACCCGCGCCCAGGGCACGATCAGCCGCTGATCAGCGCCCACCCGTCGCATCCAGGGCATGGCGAAAACGCGCGCGGAGCTGTGCTTTTTGCACCTTGCCCATGACGTTTCGCGGCAGGCGGTGGACGAACACCACGCGCTTGGGGCGTTTGTAGGCGGCAAGGCTCTTGCTCAGCGCTGCGCGCAGCGTCGCTGCTTCCAGATCGTCATGGCCCGGGGCGCGGACGACGACCGCCAGCACGCCCTCCCCAAAATCGGCGTGCGGCACGCCGATGACCGCGGACTCGGCGACACCGTCGAGGGCGGATAGCGCCTGCTCGATCTCGGCCGGGTAGACGTTCAGACCACCCGAGATGACCATATCTTTTGCTCTTCCGCAAATAAATAAGCGCCCATTTTTGTCGCATCGCGCGAGATCTCCGGTGATCAGAAAGCCATCGCCCCGAAACGCCTCGGCATTCGCGTCGTCCCGCTGCCAGTAACCCGGGAAGACATTCGGGCCGCGGACCTCGAGCCCTCCGACCTCGCCGGCGGCGCACGGTGCGCCATTCTCGTGCGCGACCCGGGTCTCGACTCCGGGCAGCGCGAAGCCCACGCTGCCGGGCACCCGCTCGCCGTCATAGGGGTTGGCGGCGATCATTCCTGCTTCGGTCATTCCATAGCGCTCGAGGATGGCGTGGCCCGTGCGTTGTGCGAAGGCGCGGTGGGTCTTCGGGGCGAGCGGTGCCGAGCCCGAGGTGAACAGCCGCAGGTTGGCGCTGGCTGCGGCCGCGGCCTCGAGGTCGGGCTCGGCGAGCAGGCGTGTGTAGTAGGTCGGCACGCCCATGAAGACCGTGGCGTTGGGCAGCTCCCGGAGCACCTCACCCGCATCGAAGCGCGGCAGGAAGCGCACCCGCGCGGCGACCAGAAACGCGCAGTGAAGAGCCACGAACAGGCCGTGGACGTGGAAGATCGGCAGCGCGTGAAGCAGGACGTCGCGCTTGTCGAAGCGCCATGCGGCGATCAGCGCGTCGGCATTTGAGCTCAAATTCCCATGGCTGATCATCGCCCCTTTGGGTTGACCCGTGGTCCCTGAGGTATAGAGGATGGCCGCCGGATCGGCGTTTCGCCGTGCGACATCGTCGAACGCCTGGTCTTGGTCGCGGCAGGCGGCGATCAAGGAGCCGCCCTGTTCGGCGTCGAGGGTCAGCGTCTGCGCCGCGGGGCGAGCGAGCGCGCGCAGGCGGTTGGCGCGCGTCGCAGAGGCGACTACCACCGCTGGGCGGGCATCGCGGAGGATGAAGCTGGCCTCGCTGTCTTGGTAGGCCGGGTTCAGCGGCAGGTAAATGGCGCCCGCGCGCAGGCATGCGAGGTAAAGCGCCAGCGCGTCGACGGATTTTTCCACCATCACCGCCACCCGCTCTCCGGGTTGCGCGCCTGCGTCCCGAAGCACGCCCGCCATGCGCCCGGCCTGTTGCCAGAGCGTGTCGTAGCGGGTGGTGCCGAGGCGGCCGCGATCGATGGCGACAGCGTCCTTGGCATCGGCGACCACGGAGGCGAAGCGGTTCGCCAGGCTCGCGTTGCTCATGGCGGGCGACTGTATCGGAGCCGGTGTCAGCGGGGGCGGTGTCAGGAGAGGCCCAGCGCCCGTTGTCCCAGCGCTTGGTATAAGGTGGCACGCCACCCTGGGACGGATCGCCCGCCAGCCAGGGCGGTCCGATCCTTCCTTCTGGTAGTGACATTCTCAGCCCTTCATTCGGAATTCGGTAGGCGCGATCGATGCGGCATCTCGTCATTGTCGGCGGTGGGATTGCCGGGCTCGCCGCTGCCTTCTTCGCACGGCGCCACGCCACGCAGTTCGAGCTGCCGCTGCGCGTCACGTTGCTCGAGGCGCACGATCGTCTGGGTGGCAAGGTGGGTACCCGGCGGCGGGATGGCTTCGTGCTGGAAGCGGGGCCCGATGGCTTTGTGCCGCACAAGCCTGCGGCGCTCGCCCTGGTCCAGAGCCTCGGTCTCGCCCCGCGTCTGCTCCGTTCGAATGATCAGCACCGTGGCATCGCCTTCGTACGTGGCGGCCGTGCCGTGCCGCTGCCCCGGGGCATGGAGCTGCTCGCCCCGCCGCGCGCCGCTGCCTTGCTGCGCTCACCGCTCCTGTCTTGGCGTGGCAAGTTGCGGCTGCTGGCCGAGCGTTGGGTGCCGGCAGGTCGCAGCGATCAAGACCTGAGCATCGCCGCTTTCGTCCGCCGGCGATGCGGAACGGAAGTGCTCGAACGCATTGCCGAGCCCCTGCTTTCGAGTCTGCACGTCGGTGATATCGAGCGCATGAGCCTGCATGCCTGCTGTGCGAGCTTGGCTGCGCTCGAGCAGCGTCACGGCAGTCTGACGCGCGCGGCCGCGGTCCGAGCGGAGCGTGCCGGTTCGCTGGGCACGCCCACTTTCTGGAGCCTTCGCAACGGCATGGCAGAGGTGGTCGATGCGCTCGAGCAGTGCCTCGGAACCGAGTCCTTGCACCGTGGCTGTGCGGCCACTGGCCTCGGCCGCGCGCCCGCCGGCAGATTTCGCCTCGCCACCGGCCAAGGGCCGTTGGCTGCGGGTGCCGTGGTGCTCGCCATGCCCGCCGCCGCTGCCGCCACGCTCTTGCGCCGAGCGATGCCGATGCTCGCTTGCGGTCTCTGCGGGCTGCGCACCGCCTCGGTGGCGGTGGTGTCGCTGGGCTTCGGGCCCTCGGCGGCGCCCTCGCCCACAGGCTTCGGCTTCTTCGCGCCCCGCCGCGAGGGTCTTCGCGTGCTCGGCGGCACCTGGACCTCCGTAAAGTTCAGCCACCGGGCCCCGGACGGCTGTTTCCTGGCGCGCCTCTTTCTCGGCGGTGCCCACGCCGAGCAGCTCGTGGGTCTTGGCGACAAAGAGCTGGAGCGCGTCGCGCGTGAGGACCTGCGGATCGTCACGGGCGTGCGGGCAGCACCGATGCTGACGCAGGTCGAGCGCTGGCCGGCTGGCTATCCGCAGTACGATGTCGGCCACGCTGGCCGGGTGCATGCGCTCGAAGCCGCTTGCCCTCCCGGCCTTTTCTTGGCTGGCAGCGCCTTTGATGGCGTGGGCGTGCCCGACTGCATCGCGAGTGGCGCGCGCGCCGCGGCGGCGGCGGTGGGACACCTCGCGCCGGGCGCTTCAGCCGTCGCGACAACACCCGCGGACGAGGTGCCAGCGTCGATTCTTGGTTGACGCTCCGTCAAGCCCGTGGTAGATACCAGCCGACATCCGGCACCCTTGACCCAGTGACCGCTACTGGCACAGTCCCACGGAGAACCATGGCGCACGTCGTCGCTGAAATCGATCCCGTCGAAGGGCGCCCCGCGCTGATCGAGGGGCAACCAGACTTTCACGGCATCACAGAGGCCGTGACACGACCCATGGAGTGGAAGCCTCCCCTGGGTTGGTATATTGTATTTAGCATATCCCTGTGTATGCTCGCCTTGCTTGGCGTCTCGATCTCCTGGCTCTTCTGGGAGGGTACGGGTATCTGGGGCAACAATGTCCCGGTCGCGTGGGCATGGCCGATCGTCAACTTTGTATTTTGGGTTGGCATTGGACATGCTGGCACCCTGATTTCCGCTGTACTTTTCCTGTTCCGCCAGCGCTGGCGAACCTCGATCAACCGCTCTGCCGAGGCGATGACGATCTTCGCCGTCATGTGCGCCCTGATCTTCCCCGGCATTCACATCGGCCGGCCCTGGTTGCCCTACTGGATGCTGCCTATTCCCAACCAGATGGGGGTCTGGCCGCAGTTCCGCAGCCCGCTGATGTGGGATGTTTTCGCGGTGTCGATCTACGGCACGGTGTCACTGCTGTTCTGGTACACCGGCCTGATTCCGGATCTCGCGACCATCCGCGATCGCTCCAAGAGCCGACTGAGCAAGATCGTCTATGGCCTTTTCGCGCTCGGCTGGCGGGGCTCCTTCCGCCAGTGGCTGCACTACGAGAAGGCCTACCTGCTGCTCGCCGGGCTGGCCACGCCGCTGGTGCTCTCGGTGCACTCGGTGGTCTCCTTCGACTTCGCCACCGCGCAGTTGCCCGGCTGGCACTCGACGATCTTTCCGCCCTACTTCGTGGCCGGCGCGATTTTCTCCGGCATCGCCATGGTGATCACACTGATGGTGATCTGCCGGGTCGCTTTCAAGCTCGAGCACATCATCAACCCGCTGCACTTCGACCGCATGGCCAAGCTGCTGCTGGTCACCGGCACCATGGTCGGCTACGCCTACTCGACCGAGTTCTTCATCGCCTGGTACGGCGGCAACGTGTTCGAGAAGTTCACGTTCATCAACCGTGCTACCGGCCCCTATGCCTGGGCCTACTGGACGATGGTGACCTGCAACGTGGTGACGCCGCAGTTGTTCTGGTTCAAGAAGCTGCGCACCCATATGCCGACTCTGTTCATCACCTCGATCTTCATCAATATTGGTATGTGGTTTGAGCGGTTTGTCATCGTGGTCACTTCGTTGCATCGTGACTTCCTTCCCTCCTCGTGGGACTACTACCACCCGACTTTTTGGGACGCTGCGACCCTGATCGGCAGCTTCGGCCTGTTTTTCACCATGTTCTGCCTGTTCGTCCGCTTTCTGCCGATGGTGGCGATGGCTGAGGTCAAGGGCGTGCTGCCCGAGGCCCATGTCCACGCCGAAGATCGGCCGCAGGCTGCACCCGAGCTGGCGGTGAGCTGAGGTTCCTATGGCTGAGAGCAAGAAGACGTCTCCGCCCGCCAGCGGTGTGTTCGGCGTACTCGGCGAGTTCGCCGATCCCGAAGCCCTGATGAATGGCTGCGCGCGCGTGCGCGACGCCGGCTACCGGGTGTGGGATGCCCACACACCGTTCCCGATCCATGGGCTCGACCGCGCCATGGGGCTCAAGCGGTCGTGGGTTTCGGCTTTCGTCCTGGTCTTTGGCCTGGGCGGCGCGTCGGCCGGCATGCTGATGCAGTGGTGGGTGGCGACCCATGCCTACCCGCTCGTGATCTCCGGCAAACCGCTCTTTAGTTGGCCGGCATTTGTGCCGATCAGCTTCGAATGCGGCGTGCTCGGCGGCGCGCTCGGTGCGATCGGCGGCTTCCTACTGCTCGCGGGGCTGCCCCGGCACCACCACGGCCTGTTTGCCTCCGAGAAGTTCGAGCGAACGACTGACGACGCCTTTTTTATCTCGGTCGAAGCGAGCGATCCCAACTTTGACGCTGATGAGACGGCGCGATTCATGACCGAGATCGGCGCGCGGCGGGTCGAAGTGGTGCCCCACAGCGAGGAGCAGAGCTGATGGCCCATTCGACGGTGAAGCTCGACAACGATGCGGTGAGGATTCCGGCCGCCAGCTTGTGGCGCCGCTTGCCGGCGATCGCCGGAACGGTCGGGGTGGTTGCGCTCGGGGTCTCCGCGGCGCTCGGTTGGCAACAGCGTGACCAGCTCATGCACGCCTACCTGGTGGCCTTTCTCTTCGGCCTCAGCTTGGCCCTGGGCGGTCTCTTCTTCGTGCTTGTGCAGTACGCGTCACGGGCCGGCTGGAGTGTGACCGTGCGCCGGCTGGCGGAAAACGCCATGGCCACCCTGCCGCTGTTCGCCCTGCTCTTTGTGCCGATCGCTCTGTTCGGCATCGACACCCTCTATCACCACTGGTCCCACCCGGGTGACGACGCGATCTTGCTCGGCAAACAAGGCTTCCTCAACCCAACGGGCTTTTACCTCCGAGCCGCGGCCTACTTCGCTGTCTGGATCGGCATGTCGACCTGGTTTTACCGCCGGTCCACGCGCCAGGACGAAGAGGCCACCCCCGCCATCACACGCCGCATGCAGAGCGTCTCGGCGCCGGCGCTGGTGCTCTTTGCGCTGAGCGTTACCTACGCCTCGATCGACTGGATCATGTCGCTCGATCCACACTGGTTTTCCACCATGTTCGGCGTTTACTTTTTTGCCGGATGCGCGGTAGCCAGCTTCGCGGTGATCATCCTGGCGGCGCTGGCGCTGCGCCGTGGAGGTTTCTTGGCGGGTGTGGTCACCGGTGAGCACTTCCATGATCTCGGCAAGTTGCTGTTTGCCTTTGTGGTCTTCTGGGCCTACATCGCCTTCTCGCAGTTCATGCTCATCTGGTACGGCAACATCCCGGAAGAGACCGAGTTTTTCGTCCGGCGTTGGCAGGATGGCTGGGAAATTCTCTCCGTCTTGCTCGCGGCCGGGCACTTCGGTGTACCCTTCCTCTTCCTGCTGCCGCAGCGGGTCAAGCGCAACGGCTTGGCCCTAACGCTCGCGGCCCTGTGGCTTCTCTTCATGCACTACTTGGATCTTTACTGGCTGGTCATGCCCAGTCTTCACCCGGAGCACGCACATCTCTACGTGCTCGATGTCACCTGTCTGATCGGCGTCGTCGCGCTTTTCGTCGCGCTTTTCGCCCACCGTCTGGTCGGCCACAGCTTGGTCCCGGTCGGCGATCCGCGCCTGGCTGAATCTCTCGCGTTCGAGAACCTATGAGCATCCCGCTTCAAGCGGTGTCGACTGCCGAAGGAGGAATCCCGATGTACCGTCTACGAGCCCGGGCTCCCGTGAGCCTTTTCATCGCCAGCCTGCTGCTTCTCCTCGGTGCTTCGGCGCTCGAGGCGGGCAGCGTGACCGGCAAGGTCACCTTCGAGGGTCCGGTACCGAGGCTGCGGCCTGTGGACATGAACGCCGATCCTGCTTGCGCGGCCAAGCACAGCGCACCAGTGGCCCCTGACATCTTGACGCTCGGCCCCGGCAAGGGCATGAAGTACGTGCTCGTCCAGGTCAAGAACGCGCCCGCGTCGAGCGCTGGCGCGCCCAAAGAGCCGGCGGTCGTCGACCAGGTGGGCTGCCGCTACGAACCGCACGTGGTCGGCGTCATGGCCGGCCAGCCGCTGCGCTTCAAGAACTCCGACGGGGTCTTGCACAACGTTCACGGGCTGCCCAAGGAGAGCGCGCAGTTTAACCTCGGTATCACCTACGTTGAAAGAGAAAGATGTCACGCTTAACAAGCCTGAACTCTTTCATGTCAAGTGCGATGTCCATCCTTGGATGAAGGCCTACGTGGCTGTGATGACGCATCCGTACTTTGCCGTCACCGGCGACGATGGCTCCTTTACCATCGACAACCTGCCGGCGGGCACCTACACCATCGAAGCCTGGCATGAACGCCTGGGCACCCAGACCGCCGAAGTGAAGGTGGGTGCGAGCGGCGCAGCGAGTGCCAATTTCAGCTTCAAGACGCCAGCGAAGAAGAAATAGCGATCAAGCCAGCATCGGGCAACGGGCAGTCGGTTCCGGCCGGTTGCCCATGACCCGCGATACCGCGCCGCCTTCGGCGGAGCCCGGCGGCTGGCCTGGAACTCGGAGGAAGGATTCTTCATGACCGACCACCAAGGTCACGATCAGGACCATACTGACGGCCACGGGCACCACGAAGCGCAGAGCTTCTGGCGCAAGTACGTCTTCTCGGTCGATCACAAGGTGATCGGCATTCAATACGGCATCAGCGGGTTGTTGTTTTTGTTTTTCGGCTTCTGCTTGATGATGCTCATGCGTTGGCAGCTTGCCTTCCCAGGGCAGGCCCTGCCGATCATCGGTAACCTGCTCAGACGGGGGATGCCAGGTGGTGTCATGCTGCCGGAGTTTTACAACGAACTGGGGGCCATGCACGGCACCATCATGGTCTTCCTCGGCGTCGTGCCGCTGGCCGTGGGCGGCTTCGGGAACTTCGTTCTGCCGCTGCAGCTCGGCGCCCCGGACATGGCGTTCCCGCGCCTCAACATGGCCAGCTACTGGTCGTTCTTCCTCGGCGGCGTGGTGATGTTCACCAGCTTCTTTCTCCCCCAGGGCGCCGCGCAGTCGGGTTGGACCTCTTACCCACCGCTCGCCGACATCGCGCCTTCGGGCCAAACCGCCTGGCTGATCGGCATGGTCTTCCTGATCACCTCGTCGCTGCTCGGCTCGGTCAACTTCATCGTCACCGTCGTCCAGCTCCGTACCAAAGGCTTGTCCTTTTTCCGCCTGCCCTTTTTCGTTTGGTCGCAGTTCGTCACCGCCTTTCTCTTGCTCCTGGCCTTCCCGCCGCTCGAGGCCGCGGGCGTTCTGCAGCTCATGGACCGCCTGGCCGGCACCAGCTTCTTCCTCCCCAGCGGCCTGGTGGTGAGCGGCCAGGCGGTTCCCGCCACGGGCGGCGGCAGCCCCATCTTGTGGCAACACCTGTTCTGGTTCCTGGCCCATCCCGAGGTCTACGTGCTGATCTTGCCAGCGCTCGGGATCGTTGCCGAAATCGTTGCCAACAATACCCGCAAGCCACTGTGGGGCTACAAGTCGATGGTCTACGCGGTGGCTAGCCTCGGCTTTCTGTCGTTTCTCGTCTGGGCACACCACATGTTCCTCACCGGCATGGGCACGGTGATGTCGGCGTTTTTCCAGACCACGACCATGATCATCTCGATTCCGTCGGTGATCTTGCTGACGTGCCTGATCTTGTCGCTATGGGGCGGTTCGATCCGCTTCACCACGCCGATGCTCTTCGCCCTGGCGTTCCTGCCCATGTTCGGCATCGGAGGTCTGACCGGGTTGCCGCTCGGTCTGTCGGCGGTGGACATCCACCTGCATGACACCTACTACGTGATCGGCCACTTCCACTACGTGGTAGCGCCGGGTACGATTTTCGCCCTGTTTGCTGGTATTTACTACTGGTACCCCAAGGCGACCGGGCGGCGCATGAGCGAGTTGCTCGGGAAGATCCATTTCTGGCCGAGCTTCATCCTGATGAACGGCATCTTTTTCCCGATGTTGCTCCAGGGAATGGCGGGAATGTCACGCCGCATGTACGATGGCGGCCTGACCTACGCGCACAATGCGCCGGTGCTCTGGCTCAACAAGGTGATCTCGTTTTCGGCATGGGGCCTGGCGTTGGCACAGATTCCGTTCATCATCAACTTCTTCATGAGCCTGCGCAAGCCGAAGACCGAGAGCGAGAACCCGTGGCACGCCACCACCATCGAGTGGGCGGCACCCTCGCCACCGGGCCATGGCAATTTTGCTACGCCGCCGGTCGCTTACCGTGGGCCCTACGAGTACAGTGTCCCGGGCGATGCCGAGGACTACACTCCGCAGTTTGTCCCGGCCTCGGCCCGGACGAGCTGACCCTCGCCAAGGAGAACGGCTGTGGCAAGTGCATACTCGATCGACACCGTCATTCCCCACACGGTTGCACCGCGTGAGGACACCGGCCTCAACAACGTCAAACTGGGCATTTGGCTGTTCCTCGCATCGGAGGTCATGCTCTTCGGCGGACTGTTCGCCAGCTATGTCCTGCTGCGAACAGGCGCGGAGCATTGGCCGCGAGGGCACGACTACCTGAGCGTACCGCTGGCCGCCACCAATACCCTGGTGCTGATCGCCTCCAGTGTCACCATGGTCATGGCCTGGGCATCACTGATTCGCAAAGATCTCGGCAAGTACCGCCTGTTCATGGCTTTGACAGTCCTCGGCGGAACGGGCTTCTTGGTCATCAAGTACATCGAGTACACGACGAAGTTCCACCATGGCTACTTCCCGAGCACCAACACCTTCTTGGCAATCTATTTCACGCTGACCGGCCTCCACGGCCTACACGTGATCTCGGGCATGGTGGTAAACGCCTACCTGCTCGGACCGGGAAGCAAGATGTGGAAGTCGGAACCGCAGCGCTTCATCAATCGGGTGGAAGCCGCCGGTCTCTTCTGGCATTTCGTCGACCTGGTATGGATCTTCCTCTTCCCAGTTCTTTACCTCCTTTGAGGAACGGATCATGAGCACGACACATGAATACACGATCGACGTCGACCACCACGTCAAGGTCTACCTCCGGGTATTTGCTGCGCTGGTCGTCTTGACCGCGATTACCGTCGCCGTCTCCTACCTTCACCTGTCGGTCGCCGGGGCGATCGCGCTGGCGCTGTTTATCGCCATAGTCAAGGGCTCGTTGGTCGCTTGTTATTTCATGCACCTGGTCTCGGAGCGGAGATTGATTTTCGGGGTCATGGGGCTGACCGTCGTTTTCTTCTTTTTCGAGCTGATGGTTCCGATGCTCACCGAGACTGGCAACATCGGGATGGGCTGACCGTGTCACTCAAGGCATTCCATGTCTTCTTCGTAACCTTCGCCACGATGCTGGCGGTTGGATTCGGCGTTTGGTGCCTGCGCCAGGCCGGGGGCGGGTACCTGCCACTGGCCCTGGTTTCGATGTTGGCGGCAGCCATGCTCGTCGTCTACGCTGTCTGGTTCATCAAGAAAACCAAGGGAGTGAGCTACCTATGAACCGAGCTCGATGGATGGCGCGGCTTCGGCGGCCTGGTGTGTTGCTGGCAAGCATCGTAACTGCCTTCTGGGCACACGGGGTAGCGGCTTGCACCGTGTGCTACGGCAACTCCGAGGCGGCAGTGATCCAGGGTGCGCAGCAGGCGACCCTGGTGATGCTCGGTGTCACATATCTTTTGTTGTGCGGCGGTGGCGCCACCTTCGTGATCCTGCGCCGGCGGGCCCGGCGTTCGAAGAACGTCGCCGATGAAGGAGTCCGGTGATGGATTGGTTCGTTCATTTGCCCGCGGTCGCGTCCGAGCACGCTTCGCGGATCGATCACACTACTTTTTACATCCACGTGTTGATGCTGGCGCTGTTCGTTGTCTGGATCTCGCTCTTTCTCTTCATGCTGGTGCGCTTCCGTGCAGGGCGGCACCCCAAGGCAGACTACCGAGGTCTCAAGACCCATCTCTCGACCTGGGGCGAGGGCGCGGTCGCGGTGGCTGAAGCCATCTTGCTGATCGGTTTTTCGATTCCGCTCTACTCCGAACGGGTCGACGATGTGCCGCCAGCGGCTGATTCGACCGTGGTGCGGGTGATTGGCGAGCAGTTTGCCTGGAACATCCACTACCCGGGTCCAGACGGCGTTTTCGGGCGCACCAATCCCACACTGATCGACGTCGAGACGAATCCCATCGGTCTCGACGACGAGGATCCTGCCGCGGCAGACGACATCACGACGATCAATCAGTTGCACGTGCCGGTGGACAGGCCGGTCCTGATCGAGCTCACCAGCAAGGACGTTATCCACAGCTTCTGGCTGCCGGAAATGCGGGTCAAGCAGGATGCCGTCCCCGGTCTGGTGTTCCCGGTGTGGTTCCAGCCCACCAAGACCACCGAGGCCATGCGCCAAGAGACGGGCGAGGAGGCTTTCCAGTTCGAAATCGCCTGCGCGCAGCTCTGCGGTCTCGGCCATTACCGCATGAGGGGCTTCTTGACCGTCGATACCCGCGCCGACTTCGATCGCTGGATGGCGGAGCAGGAGCAGCTCCGGCAGGAGGCGGGCGAAGGCGACGATTTCTGGGGCTGAGCCGCTTCGACGTCAGCTCGAGCGGCGAGCTGGCTCGTGTACCAGGCCGAGCAACCCGCGCGCGGCGTTCTCGACCGCCGCTGGGGTGAAGCCGAAGTGTTCGGCAAGATCACTGGCCGGGGCGGAGGCGCCGAAGTGGTCGAGTGCCAAAACGCGGCCCTCGTCGCCCACATAGCGGTGCCAACCGATCGAGGCGCCAGCTTCGATCGCCACGCGCTTGGTGATCGCCCGCGGTAGAACCGAGGCGCGGTAGGCGTTGTCCTGGGCGTCGAAGCGCTCCCAGCTCGGCAGGGACACGACGCGGGTACGGATGTCCTCGACCTCGAGGCGCCGGCAGGCGGCGACCGCCAACTGCACCTCGGAACCGGTGGCAATGAGGATGATCTCGGCCTCTTCCCCGTCTTCGGGGTCGATCAGAACGTAGCCACCGCGCGCCACGCCCTCTTGTGCCAGCGTCGCCGTACCGGGAAGGATCGGCAGCTTCTGGCGGCTGAGTGCCAGCGCCGTCGGCCCGTCGCGGTGCTCGATCGCTTGGCGCCAGGCCTCGGTCGTCTCGTTGGCATCGGCCGGACGAAAAAGAGTCAGGCCGGGCAGAGCGCGCAGGGAGGCAAGCTGGCTGATCGGCTGGTGGGTGGGGCCGTCTTCACCAAGAAAGACCGAGTCGTGGGTGAAGATGTAGATCACCGGCAGCTTCATCAACGCGGCGAGTCGGATGGCTGGGCGCATGTAATCACTGAAAATGAGGAATGTGCCGCCGAAAGGCCGCAGCAGGCCGGAAAGCGCCATGCCGTTTAGTACGGCGCCCATCGCATGCTCGCGCACGCCGAAATGCACATTGCGCTCGCCGGGCGAGGTGCTCTGGAGCGCGCCTTCGCCCGCGATCCAGGTGTTGTTCGAGCCGGTGAGGTCCGCGGAGCCGCCGGCGAGCTCGCTCAGCCGTCCGGCGAGGGCATTGAGCGCTGCGCCCGATGCCTTGCGGGTGGCGATCGCCGGGTCGCGTTCGCCATAGTGGGGAAGCTGCTCGTCCCAGCCGTCGGGTAGCTGGCCCGCGAGGCGGCGCGCGAATTGCTCGGCCGGCGCTCGATGCGCGCCCTGGTAGCGGGCATAGGCTTCGAGCCAGGCGGCGCGCCGGCGGCGACCGGCGTCAGCAACAGCAGCGAACAGCTCGCGCACCGGATCCGGCACCAGAAATGTCGGTTCGGTCGGCCACCCGAGGTTTTTCTTGGCCGCGGCGGTCTCGGCGCTTCCCAGCGGCGCGCCATGTGCGCCCGCGGTGTCTTGCTTGGCGGGACTGCCGAAGCCGATGTGGGAGCGCACGACAACCAGCGTCGGGCGGCGCAGCTCGCTCTTGGCCGCCTCGATCGCGGTCTCGATGGCAGCAAGATCGTTGCCGTCGGTCACCATCAAGGTGTGCCATCCATAGGCCCGGTAGCGCGCCGCCACCTCCTCGGTAAAGGCGAGATCGGTGGAGCCATCGATCGAGATGCGGTTGGCGTCCCAGAATACGGTCAGCTTGCCGAGTCCGAGGTGCCCCGCGAGCGACGATGCTTCCGAGGCGACACCTTCCATCAAGTCGCCGTCGCTTGCCTGTACCCAGGTCCGATGGTCGATGAGGGCCTCTTCCCCGACATTCATTTGCTCGGCGCACAAGCGTTCGGCAAGCGCCATGCCCACCGCGTTGGCGAGGCCCTGGCCGAGTGGTCCGGTGGTGGTTTCAACGCCCGGCGTCAGGCCGTGTTCCGGGTGCCCTGGGGTCTTGGCGCCGAGCTGGCGAAAGCGTTGGAGCTCCTCGATCGGGAGGTCATAGCCCGAAAGGTGGAGCAGGGCGTAAAGCAGCGCGGAAGCATGGCCGCAGGAAAGCACAAAGCGATCGCGGTTGGGCCACGATGGCTCGGTGGGATCGAACACCAGGTGGCGGGTAAACAGCCAGTAGGCGAGCGCGGCCTGACCCAGAGGCGCGCCCGGATGGCCGGAGCCCGCAGCCTCGACCATGTCCACGGCCAGGAAACGGACCGTGTTGATGGCCAGCTCATCCCGAGGATCTTCTCCGCGAAGCGGGCGTACCTCTGTCATGCGCGTCTCCTCGGCCTCGAAGTTCGGCCGGCGATCGAGTGACAGCCGGCTGGAAGCGTTGCGGGGGGAATGGTATCGCGGACCGCGCGGTGATGGCGGAGAGGGAGGGATTCGAACCCTCGGTCCAGGTTGCCCCGGACAACTGCTTAGCAGGCAGCCCCGTTCGGCCACTCCGGCACCTCTCCGCAGAGCAGGGGAGCTGGATTGTACCGACCGCTCAGGTGCGAGTCAAAGCGCCCGATGGTTGAGACCGGGCGCTCGCCATGCTAGCTTGCCGCCGCGTTCAGCCGCAGGCCAACGGCATCCGACGCTCCGAGGGCAGCATCATGAAGACGACGATCGAAAGTCCGGTCCGCGTGCGTTTCGCGCCATCGCCCACTGGCTTCTTGCATGTCGGCGGTGCCCGCACCGCGATCTACAACGAGTTGCTGCGGCGCAGTGTCGGCGGCACCTTGATTTTGCGCATCGAGGACACCGACCGAGCGCGCTCGGATGCCGCGATGACCGAGCAGATTCGTTCCGCGCTCGGCTGGATCGGCGTCGAGTGGGATGAGGGGCCGCTGCTGCAAAGCGAAGGCGTCGCCCGCCACCGCGCAGCGGCCTGGCGATTGCTCGCGCAAGGCGAGGCTTACCAGGACTTCATCGCGCCGGAGGTGGTCGAGGCCAAGCGCAGCGAGCTGCAGCGAGCGAAGAAGAACTTCCGCTACAAGGATCATTTCCCGCCACCTCGAGACAGCGAGGCCAAGCAGCGAATGGAGGCTGGCGAGCCCTTCGCCGTCCGTTTCATCCTGGGCGATCAACCGATCGTGGTCCGCGATCTGGTGCGCGGTGAGGTGACCTTCGGGGATGAGATGCTCGACGACCTGGTGATCCTGCGCCGCGACGGCACGCCCACCTACCATCTCAGCGTGGTGTGTGACGACATCGCGATGAAGATCACCCACGTCATCCGCGGCGAGGATCATCTGTCGAATACGCCCAAGCACGTTGCGCTCTTCCGTGCGTTGGGTGCTCCGCCACCGGCATTCGGTCACCTTCCCTTGATCCTCGGGCCGGGGCGCAAGCGTCTGTCCAAGCGCCACGGCGCGGCCTCGGTCGAGGAGTTCAGGGATCAGGGGCTGTTGCCCGAGGCGCTCTACAACTACCTGGCACTGCTCGGCTGGTCGCCCGGTGACGACCGCGAGCTGCTCTCGCGGGAAGCATTGATCGAGGCTTTCACGATCGAGCGCCTGGGTACCTCGGCGTCGATCTTCGATCCCGACAAGCTGGCATGGATGAATGCGCAGTACATGTCGGGCCTGCCGCTCGGGCGCATCCTCGAGCATCTCGAACCTTTCTTGCCCGCCGCTGGGATCGACCTCGCCGCGCTCGACGCTGCCGGCCGCGAACGCTTCCGCGCCGGCGTCGATCTTCACCGCACGCGGGCCAAGAACCTGATCGAGCTGGCGACCTTCACCGTCCCCTACACCCGCGACCAGCTCGCGTACGATGCCGAGCTGTGTGTGAAGTTTCGGGCCCAAGAAGCACTACCGCAACAGCTCGAGCACCTGATCGAATGTCTGCGGGCGCTCGAGGCCTGGGATGCCCATGGAATCGAAGAGGCCGTGCGCACAGCGGCCGCCATGCTCGAGGTCAAGGCTGGCGTGCTCATTCACCCCACCCGCATGGCGCTGTCCGGAAGCAAGGCCGGCCCATCCTTGTTTGACCTGGTGGCCGCCATGGGCCAGGAAGCCAGTCTGCGCCATCTCCTAAACTTCGTCGCCTACTTGCAAACGACAGCATCCTGAAGTCCCGCGACACAGGATCTTGTCCTGCAGTTTGTCGTGCCCTGCTGTTCGCGGTGTCGCTGCGGTTTTGCGAAGCCATGCTGGCCGTTGCGGTGGATCGCAGTCACCATCTCCTGGGCATCGAGGCTTGCTGCTGCCGGCGAGGGCGCAAGCGGGCGCGAGAGAAGTCCGGTTCGCGTGAGGACCCGCGGATGACACGAAGCACATACTCGACCGTGGTAAGGAATGGGATGGTCTCGCCGTTGAGCCGGGCCGGATCCACCACCCGATCGGGAATGCTGCGCAGCACGGCCCACAGGAGCGCAGGATGCACGTCCGGGGGAAAGACGGCGATCGGCTGGTGTGGCACGCCCTGGCGATCGTAAATCAACTCGACCCGCACCGGCCGTGTGACCGAGCGCTCCGTCTTGACCGCTGCGCTGTACATGATCACCGGCGGATCCACCCCCGGCTTCTCTTTGGGCAGCACCAGCGAGGTGCCGCGCAGGGGCCCCTGTGGGGCACCTCGCCAGCGAAACGGAACCTCACCCGGTGCTCGCAGCGGGTGCTCGTAGAGCAGCTTGGCGGCGCGGCCGTAGGGTCGAAGATCGCGGTCACGCAAGGAGGGGTCAATATTTTGTGCCGTATGCCACATCCAAACAGCATGTGCATCGCGATTCAGGTTGGCTGCCGCGAGCGCCTCGTCGAGCGCGAGCTCCCCGAAGATCCGCCGCAGGTCTGGATGAAACCAACTGCGCGCCGTCACCTCGCGCGCCAGCCGCGGTGCCTGCTTGGCAACGCGCTTCCACTTCCCCGCGCCGAGCGCCGCGTCGAGATCCGCCACCTCTGGCCACCAGGCGGAAGGCCCCGCCGCCCCCGCCGACGGTGCCCCCACCGACGGTGACCCAGCCAGCAGCAAGCAGACCAGCACCAGGACGGTACGGCGAGCGAGCATGTGCGTTCTCCAAGTCATGTTCCCAAACCCGATGAGGCCCGCAGCAAAGACCGTGCCGGCATCACCCCGCGTCCATGCGCAAGAAACCAGCGCCACCGACCCATCGCCGGCACACGCATGTCCCCAGATCGAGACAGCAGCAGGCCGAGGCGCATCCTTGACCGACCCAAGCCCATTCGATAACGTACCCGCCGCTTGGGAGATCGTCTAATGGTAGGACATGCGGCTCTGGACCGTAGAATCGGGGTTCGAATCCCTGTCTCCCAGCCACTCCTAACCTACTGAAAAAAAGCGACGTAGTCGGGAAGTCCAGATCTCTCCGCCACCTTGGCTGACGATTCGAGAATCCCGTACCGCCCTGCACGCCTTCGCAGCGAATGCGAAGGCGGAGTTCCTACCGCCATTCGCCGGTCGCGGTCGCTGCATCTCCTGGACTTCCCCGACGAGGGCCAATCTGACTGACACGCCCTCCCACGTTGCCGGTCCGCGATGTCTCGGCCGGCTGGCCCGCCGGGACGCGGTCAAGGAGCAACTCCAGGTCTCGGACATTCATGTACTCCAGCGTGTCGACAGGACCGTCGAACGCACCCGAGTATGTGTGGAGGATATCCTTGGCGACCGCCAGAGACGCGTCGAGTCCAGACCAGGAAATCGGAGCGTCCTCCTGGAGCCGAGAGGAAGCCGCAACGTACTTCTTGTCGCTGTGAACCCAGAACTTGTCCCGCCGGGTGTGGGTCGACGCGAGAATCGCGAGCGCCTTGATCTGCTCACGATGGGAATCGACAGTCGCGCTGGTAACGGGGTCTTCTCGAAGCTGACCCAGAAGCCAGTAGTCGGAAGCAAGGTTCCTGCGAGCTTGATGGCGCTCGGCTGAGAAGACGTCGAGATGCTGTTCGGCCCCGTTGA
>Ga0114931_10001024_pt1 | contig 35330 bp, 35 predicted proteins | sample 2SBtaG_FD_89579 | JGI IMG/M metagenome (GOLD analysis project Ga0114931, IMG submission 89579) | Deep subsurface microbial communities from Kolumbo volcano to uncover new lineages of life (NeLLi) - 2SBTROV14_V59a metaG | ecosystem: Environmental > Aquatic > Marine > Volcanic | place: Kolumbo... | reverse complement strand
GTGTATTCGTTATCAATATAGATGATTACGTACATCTTGTTCCCTACGTTGAAAGCCGAAAAGAGATTTTCTTAAAAACAGTAATTCCCAGCAGAAAGGCAACCAAACAGTATCTTGGAGAGAAATCATGAGTAACCCTAAACTGAGCAAAGAGGAAAAAGAAATTCTTAAAGATTTTGAAGCGGGTGAGTTTAAATCTGTGCTCACGCCCAGGCGTAGAAAAATGCTGAAAGCAGCAGCCGAGGACACGTTCAAGAAAGATAAGCGTATTAACATTCGGATTTCTAGCCGTGATTTGGAGTCACTTCAAAGGCGGGCGCTCGAAGAAGGAATCCCGTATCAGACATTAGTATCCAGTGTTCTTCATAAGTATGTATCTGGTGGTTTTCAGGATTTAATGGCTAACAAGGCATTCCAGCGGACGCAAAAAACGCGCCGCTGAATTTCATCGTTAGCGGAATCAAATATTCAGTAACGAGGTAATTATTATGCAAAATACGTATACAGCTATTGTAAAACAGGAAGATGACTGGTGGGTGGGATGGATCGAGGAAATCCCAGGGGTAAATTGCCAGGAAAAAACCTACGCGGAATTGAAACAGACCTTGGAGGTTACTCTAAAAGAGGCATTGGAATTTAACCGCCAGGACGCGTTGATATCTGCAGGCGCCGGCTACAAGGAAGAAAAGATCGCCATATGAAGAGAAATGAACTCTTCAAGTATCTGCGCAGCCAAGGATGAGGTATTCTGGAGGTATTCTGGGGACACAATACTTAATTGATGCTACATTCTGTCCATTGCACGCTTGGGATTACCCCTGGAGTAGTGTCCATGCACACCTATTGGGGCGAGACGAAATGGGTATCGTGGCAACTGGCGCTGGCCCAGAATTTTTTCCAGGAGCGTACCCTGCGCACTCGATGGGTTCCAGTCCCGCAACAGGTGCGAGATCTTGCTCTCCGGTAGCTGAAGGCGTTCATCCAGCGGCACGGATTCGATCTTCTGACCTTCCCGCGTACCCTAGACCGCACGCCACAGAACAAATTCACCGAACACCGATCCTGATGTCATTTCTTGTGGCAGCTGGACTACCCATGGCATTTGTCGGTGCCGCCCTGACCGGTCATGCCTATTCACCAAATAGGCGCAAGTTTTGGTAGCCATCTACAGGCGCGGGGGGCGGGTTGCACCCGTTCAGCAGGGCGGCGTAGTGGGCCGCGCTCCGGGTATCGTACACGTTATGATGATCCGTCCGGCAGATGACAGGACCTCCTGTTTGCCGTCGTTGGTTCGGGTGGTATCGGACGAAGCCGATTCACTCAAGGAGGTATCTCCAGCCGCCGAAGGTCACTCGTCCGTCTGCCGGTGCATGGTGAAGGGCAGGCTACGGCCCTGCCGGGTAAGCCAGCGCAAGACGATCCTGCCGGGCACGTATTCAACTATTCGATAGACCACATTGGGCGGCTGCTCTCCATCCTGGGGTCGCGGTGTCAGGATCAGGTTGCCCCGTAGTTTCCAGACACCCCGCTCCGGGGCCCGGCCATGAACCGACAGGGTGAATTGCCGATCATCGCCGAACTGGATCGAACCTTCCTGGAAATTCCACTGGCCAACCATTTCGTCGGCCGTTGGATGGCACAGGATATTGTCCAGGGCGTCGACCCAGCCGGGCTCCCCGGTGGTGGGAATCCGGTCTGCTGGCGCAGCGGGCAGTTCCGGCGTGACCGGTGGGACCCTGGGTGTTCTGCGCACGAAGGGCCGGCGGCCCTGCCGGGTGAGGATGTAGTTTTCGTTCAAGATCTCGCCGAGGAGGCTGCCGTCCCGGTACCAAACCTGCCCCTCGTCGTCGTACCAGCCGATATAGCGGCCCTCCGCATCGAAGAACCAGCCATCGGATGTGAGTACCCCCACATAGGCGCCATTCAGGCGGAAGATGGCGATGAACAGCAGTTCCTTCATCTCGATTTCCCAAGCCAGCACCCCACCGCACGGGCTGGCACTCGTATGGCCTCGAAACGCAACAGGGCACTCAAATCAACCCCTTGGTCTTTGCCTGCAGGGTGATGACCGTGAGAGGTGATTTCATTTTGACCTCCTCGCAATATCATGGCTTGGCCCGGATGTCGATCACAGGGGGCAGGTGTCTCTCTATCCGATGCCTATCAGAACTGATAACTGAACTCACCATTCTCCACTCCCACATGCACCCGCTCCACCGGCTGGCCCTCCATCATGCGCTTGAGCAGTTCCTCGCTGATGGCGGGTAGCACGGTGTTGGTGAGGATGGCGTCGATCATGCGGCCACCGCTCTCCAGTTCGGTACAGCGCTCGGTGATCAGTTGGACGACCTCATCGTCGTAGCTGAAGGGGATCTTGTGGTTCTCCTGGATGCGTTTCTCGATGCGGCCGAGCTGCAGACGAGCGATGGCGCCGATGACCTCGTCGCTAAGCGGGTAGAAGGGGATTACCACCAAGCGCCCCAGCAGGGCGGGGGGGAAGACCTTGAGCAGGGGTTCGCGCAGGGCCTTGGCGATACCCTCGGGTTCGGGCATCAGTTCCGGGTCCTTGCACAGGTTCATGATCATGTCGGTGCCGGCGTTGGTGGTGAGCAGGATCAGGGTGTTCTTGAAGTCGATCACCCGTCCCTCGCCGTCCTCCATCCAGCCCTTGTCGAAGACCTGGAAGAAGATCTCGTGCACGTCCGGGTGGGCCTTCTCCACCTCGTCCAGCAACACCACGCTGTAGGGACGCCGGCGTACCGCCTCGGTGAGTACTCCGCCCTCGCCATAGCCGACATAGCCGGGAGGGGCGCCCTTCAAGGTGGAGACCGTGTGGGCCTCCTGGTATTCGCTCATGTTGATGGTGATGACGTTCTGTTCGCCGCCGTAGAGGGCCTCGGCCAGGGCCAGGGCGGTCTCGGTCTTGCCCACCCCGGAGGTGCCGGCGAGCATGAAGACACCGATCGGCTTGTTGGGGTTGTCCAGGCTGGCGCGGGAGGTCTGGATACGCTTGGCGATCATCTCCAGGGCGTGGCGCTGGCCGATGATGCGCTGTTCCAGGATGTCCGGCAGGTTGAGCACGGTCTCGATCTCGTTTTTCACCATGCGCCCGACCGGGATCCCGGTCCAGTCCTGCACCACCGAGGCCACCGCCTGTTCGTCCACCGAGGGGAGGATCATCGGGTGCTCGCCCTGCAGTTCATGGAGTTGGCCCTGGAGTTCCCGCAGCTCGCCCAGCAGGGTCTCGCGCTGCTGCTCGTCGAGCCCGCCCTCGGCCCCTTCGTGGGCGGTTTCGCCAGCATCCGGGTCGGCGCCTTGCGCCATCTCGTCTGCCGCCCGCTCCAGCTCGCTGCCGGTCCCCTCCACCTTGCTGTCGCCGCCGCGCAGCCGGCTGCGGATGCCAAGGATCTTTTCGACCAGCTCCCGCTCGTCGTTCCAGTGGGCCTCCAAGTCATCGAGGTCGGTGCGGGCGGTCGCGAGTTTCTCGTTGACGGCCTGTTCCCTCGCGGTGGTATCGACCCCTACCTCCTTCTCCCGGCGGATGATCGCCAGCTCGGTCTCCAGGGCCTGGATGCGCTTGCGGGTGTCGTCCACCTCGGCGGGCACCGCGGACTGGCTGATGGCGACCCGGGCGGAGGAGGTGTCCAACAGGCTGACCGATTTGTCCGGCAGTTGGCGGGCGGGGATATAGCGGTGCGAGAGCTTCACCGAGGCCTCCAGGGCCTCGTCGAGGATCTGCACCTTGTGGTGCTGCTCCATGGTGGAGGCCACGCCGCGCATCATCAGGATCGCCTTCTCCTCCGAGGGCTCGAGCACTTGCACCACCTGGAAGCGCCGGGTCAGGGCCGGGTCTTTCTCGATGTGTTTCTTGTACTCGGCCCAGGTGGTGGCGGCGACGGTGCGCAGGGTGCCGCGGGCCAGGGCGGGTTTGAGCAGGTTGGCGGCATCGCCGGTGCCGGCCGCGCCACCGGCCCCGATCAGGGTATGGGCCTCGTCGATGAAGAGGATGATCGGCTTCTCGGAGGACTGGACCTCCTGGATCACCTGCTTCAGGCGATTCTCGAACTCGCCCTTCATGCTGGCGCCGGCCTGCAGTAGGCCCACATCGAGGGAGCGCAGGGTCACGTCCTGCAGCGGCGGGGGCACGTCTCCGGCGGCGATGCGCTGGGCGAAGCCCTCCACCACGGCGGTCTTGCCGACCCCGGCCTCACCGGTGAGGATCGGGTTGTTCTGGCGTCGCCGCATGAGGATGTCGACGATCTGGCGGATCTCCTCGTCGCGCCCTACGATGGGGTCCATGTTGCCGGATCTGGCCTCAGCAGTGAGATCCACCGTGAACTGATGCAGGGCCTCCTGTTTGCCCATCTGGGGTGGGGCCATGGCGCCGCTGGCCTCCCCTGGGGCGGCCCCGCCACCGACCTGGAATCCGTCGGTGGCGCGCAACTGCGCTTCAGGAGAGCCGTCGACCACCTCGTCGAAGCGGTCCGTGAGGGTGTCCAGCTTGATCTTCTCGAACTCCCTGGAGATGCCGTACAGGGCATGGGTCAGGCTGCGGGTCTTGAGGATGCCGACCACCAGGTGACCGGTACGCACCTGGGACTCGCCAAACAGCAGGGTGCCGTAGACCCAGCTACGTTCCACCGCCTCCTCGATGTGGGAGGAGAGGTCGGTGATGGAGGTGGAGCCCCGGGGCAGGCGGTCTAGGGTCTCGGTGATGTCCCGGGCCAGGTGCGAGGGTTCGATATTGAATTGGGTGACGATGTGATGGAGATCCGAGTCCTGCAGCTGCAAGATCTGGTGGATCCAGTGCACCAGCTCCACATAGGGGTTGCCCCTCATCTTGCAGAATACCGTGGCGCTCTCGATCGATTTGTAGCCGACGCTGTTGAGTTTGCCGAATAGCGCGGCACGACTGATGTCAGACATTGAGTTAAACCCCCTTTTGATTGTTTCAGTGTAGGCCTATCGGGTGCTGAAGTAAGGGTTCAGCATCAGCTCGGCCAGGTCTCTGTCCGGTGTGGTCTGGGTCAGCATGCTGGTCCAGCCCAGTTGTCTCTCGGTACCCAGCTGCATGGGCGGGACCTCATCCCGCCTGAGGATCAGGTTCAGGTCCCACTCCAGCTCACTGCCAATGTAGTTTTGCACGATGGCGGTTAGCTGCCGCAGGCCTTCACCCCCGGGGAGCAGCTGGCGGTAGTCGCGCAGGCTCAGGGGCCCGAAGGTGATGCGGAACTTGTTCTGGCAGTCCCAGACCTGCTCGCCAATGATGGCCGTGACCCCGAGGGTGCCGGTGGTGGTGGATTCGCCCAGGCGCAGCCGCCCCTCCCTGGGCAGGGCCAGCCAGTGGCCGACGAACTCCCTGATCGAGACTGGCAGGCCGAAGAAATCCTCCAGGATGGCAGACAGCCCCTCGGCGTTCTTGCTCTGCCGGGAGAGCCAGCCGGCGTAAAAGCGCTTGGCCAGATCGGGCATCTCGTCCCGCTCTCGGAGCGAGGGCATGCCATATCCGCAGGTGGCCCCGATATAGGTGGCGAAGCGGTCCTGCTCGGGGCGGTCATGGCTGACCGCGGGCCGGGCGTTGGCCCAGGCGCGGTAGAAGAGGGAGAGCAGACGGTGGTGAAAGACATCGGCGAAGCGGCTGAAGGTGGGGTCCTCCGCATTGCGCAGGCGGTCCCGGGCGTACTCCGTCAGGTGCAGGGGGAGGGGGCCATTGGGACCGAACAGACCGAAGAACAGGACCTCCATGTGGGGTGTCTCCCCCGGCTTGCCTGGTTCGTAGGCGCTGATGGTGGAGGGGGCGAACGCCAGGGAGGGCTGCTGAGTGAAACGAAACGGGTCGTCCGAAGGACGCAGGGACTCACCCAGCCGCGGGTGCTCGGGGTGGAGGGACTCCAGCAGGCGCACCGCCCAGTAGAAGTCATATTCGTAGGGCGTCGCCTGCAGCTCCCGCTGCAGCTCTAGAGCACGGGTCGCTGTCCGGTGCGTAATGGCCATCGCATGATCTCGCCGCGTTCGACCGTGCGGATGACGGTCTGGGTAAAGGAGTTGATCGAAGCGTAGCGGGCGAAGAACTGTTCCATTACCGCCCCCAGCAGGAACACCCCGGTGCCCCGAAAGGCATTCTCCTCCAGGGTCAGGGTGATCTCCTGGCCACGCCCCAGGGCCAGTGGGCCGGTCACCGGCAGGCGCCGCACCACCGGCTGCGCCGCGATGTTTCTGACCCCTTCGGTCTGGTTGCGTACCTGGGCCTCCGCCACGTTGCCATAGAGGCTCAGCAGCTCCCGCAGGGCGCCGGCGCCCTGCTCCGGGTCGCTGTCGGTGAGTGAGAGGTAGTTGAGGGAGAGGTGGCTGATGAGACGCCAGGTGGTGTCGCCCTCGGCCCAGGATGGGATGGGTTTGCTCGGGCCGGAGACGCAACGGATGTTGTCCACCGGCGCCCCGGACTCCAGGGTGAAGTCGGTATTGCCCTTGCCGACCGGCATCTGCAGGGGCAGGTCCCGGTTGCTGCAGAGCGCATCGACCTCCAGCTGTCTGAGGTCGGAACGGTAGGGGGCCTCCCGCGCATCCACCAGGGAGACGAAGACCTCGCTGCCGTGATAGCTCGAACGGGGACCGAACCGGCGCTGGCGCGACGAGAGCAGACGTGGCTCGCGGCGCACAGTGTAGTAGGCATCCGCCGGGCGCAGGGCCAGCTGGCTGTTGCTGGCATAGAAGGGCAGAAAAGGCTGCTCCCGCTCCATGCCGGTGCCGTAACCGGTCACCTTGGAGATGGAGTAGACCTCGAAATCCATGGGGCGGGTGCGGTCGGGCACCAGGTGGTGCTCGCTCAATTTGCTGGAGAGATGGATGCGGTCACAGACCTTTGGAAAGAGGTTGATCGCGGGCGAGCAGAAGAGGGAGAAGTTCGTCCGGTTGAGCACCTTTTCGAGCAGGGGATCGGCCTGTTTGAGCAGGATGTTGATCTCGATCTCGGCATGGGGGCATCGCCTGACCGCCGGACCCAGCCCCTGCAGCTCAACGAACATGTAGCGGGTGGGGAAGGCGAAATATTCATGCAGCAGGCGGTAGCCCTGAAATGTCCTGGCGGTCTGCGGCAACAGGGCCTGGTCATCGCTGAATCCCAAGGCGCTGACTGGATCCTTGGTGACCACCTCCTGCCAGGGGGCGGGGTGACTGGTGGGACGTACCACCAGCCCTACGCAGTTGCCGAGCAGCTGTTCGTAGAGATGCATGGGGAGTTCGTCCGGCCCCTGCAGGTAGAGCGGCAGATCCCGCAGCGCCAGCTGGTCGAAGTTGAGCCCCGCGGTGGTGCGCAGGTGCAGGCGTATGGCGGCTCTGACCCCCGGCAGCTCGGGCAGGCCGGAGCCGGCGAAGGAGGTGAAGTAGCGTGCCTCGTCCAGTTCCAGGGGCCAGAGGTGGGTATCCTGGGCGGTGCGGTATTCACAGGAGGTCTGTTCGCCCTTGCCCAGCAGGCTGCGCAGGGCGGTGCCGCGCGGCAGCAGATAGCCTTCCGCCAGTCCAGCTTCCCTCAGATCCGGCTGAAACCGCACCACCGCCATCGCGGGGGTGGGCGAGAGGTAGTGGGGGTAGACCGCCTCCAGCAGATGTTGGGTGAAGCGGGGAAACTCCGCGTCGAGTTTGAGTTGGATCCGTCCGGCGAGAAAGGCGAAGCCCTCCAGCAGACGTTCCACATAGGGGTCGGCGCACTCGAACCCGTCCAGGCCCAGACGCCCGGCGATCTTCGGGAACTCCTGAGCGAATTCACCCCCCATCTCGCGGATGAACTGAAGTTCCCGGTTGTAGTATTTGAGCAGTCGTGGGTCCATCAGGAGCCACCCCGGCCGGAGTATTCGGTCACGCTGACATCGCCGATCTCCAGGTCGATCTCGGTCTTCATGTACATGTGCAGGGGCACCGGGTCGGCCCAGAGTTCGCCTTCGATATCGAAGGTCATGGCGTTGTGGTTCATGCGGCTCTCCGAGACCTTCAGCCTGACCCGCACACTGTTCCGCAGCAGACGTGGCTCGAAATCGAGGATCGTCTGGCGCAGCAACTGCTCCAGGGCATGCACCTTGACGCTGGACGCGGTGTGGCCGGCCAGATCAGGCATGCCGTAGTTGAGGACGGAGTTCCCTACCTGCGGGTAGTCCCCCAGGTCCTGGACGGCGTTGAGATTGACGGTATTGAACAGCCAGCTCAGGTCGCGCAGCACCGACTGGCGCAATTGATGGATCGAGAGTACGCGTTGCTCCCGGGACTCTTGCTGCTTCTCCGGGTGTTGGTCCGTCAGGCGATCCAGCAGGGAGGGTTGCAGACGTTCTTTTTGGGTCAGGCCGACCAAACGCTATGCATCCTCGGTGGTGTCTGGGGCTGCGGCTTCGGTGTCCAACTGGATCTCACGCACGTCCATGAGGGGGAAATCCCCCTGGTCGGTGGTGAGGATGCGCTGGCCCAGACCGGTGAACAGGTCCGACCCCCTGTCGACCCATTCGGTCTTGCGGCTCATCAGCAACTGGTCGTCATCCGTGCCGATGGTATCGGGATAGCGGGTGGGGATGAGCCCGACGGTCTCCCCCCCGTTCGCCCAGGTAAAGTAGGCGGGCATCCACACCAGGTCGCGCAGGTCCGCCGGTTCCTCGACGTGGATGTTGCGAATCTGGTGTACGGGCACCCAGTAGTATTGGCCATTCATGATCACTTCCAGGATCGGCCCCAGGCGGGGATCGGCGTCGGCCAGCCACGCAAACGCCTTGCCATCGACCTGTCCGGTGGTGGCGGGCGCTGCCTCGAAGGCCCGTCCCCTGACTTCCTGGGATTCGGCGATCTTCCCGTCTGCGGTCAGTCGCAGGGCCTCGATCATCAGGGCCACCCACGCTTGGGGTTGGCCGAACAGCAGGGGCGAGCGTCGGCCGGCGAAGATCTCGGTGCGCAGGGCCTCGCAGCGCAGGGCCTCGCGGTAGGTTTGGACCATGGCCAGGGTGCCGTCGTCGAGTTCGCCCACCACGTTGAGCTGATTCATCGCCCGTTCCCACTGTCCGAGAACACAGAGCAACTGAAAGAGAAAGGTGCGGTATTCGGCATTGGCGGGGTTGTTCCTGACCTGCTCCTGGAGCTTGGCCAGGGCCTCCCTTGGATTGCCTTCCCGCAGGATCTCGTCGGCGAGCATAGTGTTACCCTGATTCATAGATGCAGGTGATGGACGACATCACCTGTAAGGTTAATAGTGCTACCACAGGGGTTCTTAAAAAATACACCCTCTCCCCGAAGGGAGAGGGAATTGCAGTATTTTACAAGAGCATCAACAAGCCCCGGTATGCGGTGCCTGTTGCGCATGCGGCAGACTCAGAGCGGCGAGTTGGCAGCGATATCCCAGCCATATTTGACCGGACCACCCTCCTTACTGCCATCGGGTTTCTGCTCCTGATAATCGACTTTGACGGCGGAGAAGTTCAGGGTGACGTTCTCAGTGAGCCGGTCTTCGCCACCACTGCCACCCGTGGATACCGAGGTGATGATGACGTCATTCATGGTGATGATGAGGTACTCCAGCGGTGCCTTACCCGCCTTGCGCACCACCAGCTTGGCCTCCTTGTATTGGGAGCCGTCACTGCACGCCTGCATCAGCACCGGGGAGGACTTGTCGATGTACTTGGTGAGCGACAGGTCCTGTACGCTGACCTTGCCGGAGCCGCCGCCTCCGCCCATGTGCATGGTGCCGGACTGGGACATGCCCCAGCTCCAGGCCAGGATATCGATCTCCTTGCCATGGTCCTTGTCCTGGGACTCGCCCTTGATGTCCCCAATCTTGATAAACATATCAACTGCCATGAGATATCTCCTTCATGTAGAAAGCAAAAACAACCATCAAATGCCGGCTCGGCCCGATCACCCAGCCGCTTCGATCTGTCGCGCCCCGCGCTAACCCGCCTTGGCGGAAGGCAGCTTGGACACCAGCCGCAGGGAGACCGTCAAGCCCTCCAACTGGTAGTGAGGACGCAGGAAGAACTTGGAGGTGTAGTAGCCCGGGTTGCCCTCCACATCCTCCACCACCACCTCCGCCGCCGCCAGGGGGTGTTCCGCCTTGGTGGTCTCGGAAGAGTGTTCCGGGTCGCCGTCCACGTATTGCAGGATCCAGTCCTGCAGCCAGCGTTGCATGTCCTCCCGCTCCTTGAAGGAACCCACCTTGTCACGCACGATGCACTTCAGGTAATGGGCGAAACGGCAGGTGGCGAACAGGTAGGGCAGGCGCGCCGCCAGGTTGGCATTGGCGGTGGCGTCCGGATCGTCGTACTCGGCCGGTTTCTGCAGCGACTGGGCGCCGATGAAGGCGGCGAAGTCGGTGTTCTTCTTGTGGATCAGGGGCATGAAGCCATTCTTCGCCAGCTCCGCCTCCCGCCGGTCGCTGATGGCGATCTCGGTGGGGCACTTCATGTCCACGCCACCGTCGTCGGTAGGGAAGGTGTGAGTGGGCAGGCCCTCCACCGCGCCGTCGGACTCGATGCCGCGGATCCGCGAGCACCAGCCGTAGATCTTGAACGAGCGGTTGATGTTGACCGCCATGGCATAGGCCGAATTGGCCCAGGTGTAGCGGGTATGGTCCGCGTGGCCGGTATCCTCCTCGAAGTCGAACTCGTCCACCGGGTCGGTCTTGGCGCCATAGGGCAGGCGGGAGAGGAAGCGCGGCATGGTCAGAGCGATGTACTTGGCGTCTTCGGATTCCCGCAGGGAGTTCCAGGCGGCATATTCGGGGGTCTGGAAGATCTTGGTCAGGTCGCGAGGATTGCTCAGTTCCTGCCAGGAGTCCATCTGCATGACCGTGGGATTGGCGCCGGCGATAAAAGGGGCGTGGATGGCGGCGCAGATCTTGGACATCTCGCCCAGCAGCTCCACGTCCGGCGGACTCTGGTCGAAGTAATAGTCGCCCACCAGGCAGCCATAGGGCTCGCCACCGAACTGGCCATACTCCTCCTCATAGAGCTTCTTGAAGATCGGACTCTGGTCCCAAGCGGTGCCCTTGTACTTCTTCAGGGTCTTGTGCAGGTCCTTCTTGGAGATGTTCATCACCCAGATCTTGAGCATCTCGTCGGTCTCGGTATTGTTGACCAGGTAGTGCAGCCCACGCCAGGCCGATTCGAGTTGCTGGAAGTCCTCGTGGTGGATGATCTGGTTGACCTGCTCGGTCAGCCGCTTGTCGATCTCCGCGATCATCTCGCGGATGGTCACCGTGACATCGGCGGAGACGGTGATGGCGGAGGAGAGGGCCTGTTCGGCCAGGGTCTGCACCGCCTGTTCCACCTCCTCCTTGGCCTGCTCCGACTTGGGACGGATCTCCTTGTTTAGCAGAGAAGCGAAATCGCTCGCTTCCAGGGTCTCGCCCGCGGCCTCTTGGGCCTGGGTCTCGCTGTCCATCTCGGCCATTATTTGCCCTCCTCTGAGCCAGATTCATCATTCTCTTCCGGTTTTGGCGCAGACGCCAGGGACTGGAGCAGGGTGGGATCGTTGAGGGCGTTGGCGATCAACTCCTCCGCCCCGGCCTTGCCGTCCATATAGGTCATGAGGTTGGAGAGCTGGGTGCGCGCCTGCAGGAGTTTGTTGAGGGCGCCGACCTTGCGCGCCACGGCGGCGGGGGAGAAGTCGTCCATGCTTTCGAAGGTGAGATCGATACTCAGGTTGCCTTCGCCACTCAGGGTATTGGGGACCTGAAAGGCCACCCGGGGTTTCATGGACTTGAGCCGGTCGTCGAAGTTGTCGACATCGATCTCCAGCATCTTGCGCTCCGATACCGGTGGCAGGGCCTCCGCGGGTTTGCCCGAGAGATCGGCCATGACGCCCATGACGAAAGGCAACTGGACCTTTTTCTCTGCACCATAGACCTCCACGTCATACTCTATCTGGACGCGGGGCGCCCGGTTTCGGGCTATGAATTTCTGACTGCTCTCGGCCACTGGCCACCTCCTGATCGGTAGAATTGAAAAAAACCCTTGTGTCGGCCGCACGAGCCGCTACTGTTACCCCGCCTCATTCATGGTGGGGCTACTCCTCTTCGTCGCGCGGCCCTCTGATGACATCGATCTGAGACATGCCATCCGGCGCCATATTTTCGATGATCTCTATGAAACCCATGTGCACCAGCCGTTTTGCCCGTTCCACCAGGATCGGTATCGGGCTGGCCGGTTCATTCCTGGCGTAGTAGTCGCGGATCTTGTCGAGGGCGCGAACGACGTCTTCGCGACTGTTGATCTCGCCGCTCAGGGCCGCCCCCCGTTGACTACTCGCAGTGCCCGGTTGCCCGCCGTCCTCGTCGCTCTCTGCCTCCCCCGTCTGCGTATCGACGCCGCGCCGCACGAGCTGTTCAGCGAGGGTCTGTTGCGCCTCCTTGAGTACGCTGACCAGGGGCGCCAGGCTGATAGAATTGGTGACCCCGACCTGTTCGGTGAGAAAACCCTCCAACGCCGTCACGGCCTGGATGGACTGGTCGACCGCCTGGGCGGTGGCCTGCAGTTGTTCCAGTTCGGCGTCCATGAAAGCCGCCTCGATGGTGGCCATTTCGACGTGCTCGCCCTCATCGGTCGGTTGTAACTGACCCTCGGCGATGGCGATGTCCCGGAGGCTGAACTGACCCAGCATGCGTGAACTCACCAGCGGGGCCATACGCAGCGGATGGAGCACCATCTGGTCGTCGCACAGGCCGAGCAGGGCGTTGATGCGCATGGTGGGGTCGTTGTTGTCGTCCGCGTCCAGCTCCGGATAGATCCCTTCCCAGTAACCTTGCAGCAACCCCTGCAACAGGTTCAGTCCATCCCGCAGGCCTTCATACCCGTGTAAGTGCAGCTGGGCACGCAGGAGATAGAGGGCGATTCGCAGATCCTTGGTGCGGGAGAAGAGTTCGAGGGAGCGTTTTTCGACCTCGCGCCAGTCGGGTTCCTCGGCCTCGATGACGGTATCGCCGATCTGCTGTTCCTCTCTCCCCTGAGCGGTGCGCTCCAACTCGCCGAAGGCCGGATCGTATTCCAGGTCTTCCCCACAAGGGGACTCTTCAGAGATGTTCTGGAGTAGCGTGTCTAGATCAATTGATGCCATTCTCGATTCCCTTGAGGCCTGGCTGTGCTTTCTCGACTGGCAGGCCACTTCTCCCTGATTGATTTATTTGCGACTGATACCTGTTTAGCACACTCTAGATGCACTGGCAATGCAGGGCGGCTCCTGCCTCTTAACAAGGACACACTACAATAGGAGTATCGGTATGACAACATGGAGATGGAGATGCCAGGTCGCATGGAGTTGAAGCTGGGAGATCGAGTGGTGGGAGATGCCCGGCGGCGCCGGTCCGGCCCGTTGCGGTCTTTGGTGCTGGGGAATTTTTCAGGCGGTGGCGAATGGGCAGGGGCGCTCGCTCAGCGGCCAATTCTGCGTCTGGATCTGGACAATTTTCCGGCGGTCATGAGGCGTCTCGACCCCGGGGTGCGCCTGACCCTGGGGGACGCGGTGACAGAACTCCGTTTCCGCGAGCTGGACGATTTTCATCCAGACCGGCTCTATCAGGGCCTGGAGCTGTTTCAGTCGCTGCGGGAGTTGCGCGCCCGGCTCGCCGATGACGAGAGTTTCAGTCAGGCCGCTGCAGCCTTGCGCCAAGAGCCGTCGACAACAAGCGGGACGAAGGCTGCGCCGGAGGAGGACGAACAGGACCTGGTTGCGCGACTGCTGGGCCGGCAGCCTCGCGAGGAACAGGTCCGTGAAGGACGCGGGGAGGCGGCCATCGGGCGGATGGTGCGCAATATCGTGGCCCCCTATATCGTTCCATCGCCAGACCCGCAGCAGGCGGTCTATCTGGCCTCGGTGGACGATGCGATCGCCGAGCAGATGCGGCGTCTGTTGCATGACCCGGCCCTGCAGGCACTCGAGTCCGCCTGGCGCTCCCTGTATGGGCTGGTCAGTGGCCTCGAAACCGGCGAGGCGCTGGAACTCTTCCTGCTGGACGCCACCCAGGAGGAGCTGCGAAACGAACTCGCCGGGGAGGGCGAGACGCCCCGCGAATCGGGCCTCTATCAGAAGCTGCAGTCTTCAGTGGATGGGGCGGGGGAGCGACCCTGGTCCCTGATCCTGAGCGACTATACCTTCTCAGCCAGCCCCCGTGACATCCAGCTGCTGGCCGGCCTGGGGGGCATCGCCGCTCGCTGCGGGGCCCCTTTTCTGGGTCTGGCCGCACCGGGTCTGCTGGGCTGCGACAGCTATGGGCAGGTCGTCGACCCAACCACCTGGCCGGGCCTGGGGGATGCGGAGGCCGTGGCCTGGAAGGCCCTGCAGGGCAGTCCCGTTGCGTCATGGATCGGTCTGGCCCTGCCACGCCTGTTGCTGCGGCTGCCCTATGGACCGCACATGGATGAAATCGACAGTTTTGCCTTCCAGGAGATACCGGACCTGGCCGCCGACCAGAGCGGGCTGCTGTGGGGCAATCCGGCCTTTGCCTGCGCCCGACTGCTGGTGGAGGCGGTTCAGCGGGGAGAGACAGGGCTCGATGTGGAGGGGCTGCCCCTGGTCGTCTATGAGCAGGAGGGGGAGCGGCGCATGCTGCCCTGTGGCGAGGTTTGGATCGGTGAGCGGGCCGGCGAGGCGATCCTGGAGGCCGGTCTGATGCCCCTGTTGAGTTACCGCAACAGGAACGCGCTGCGGGTGATGCGTCTGCAGTCCATTGCCGGGGAGGCCTTGGACCTGAGGTGATGGCCGCCTGGGATAGAGGGCCCAGGCGGCCTGGCCGTCTTACAGGTCGGGGTCTGAGCCGTTGTGGGCGGAGCTCTTCTTGCTGCCGCCGCCAAACAGCCCCTTATTCTGTGGGCCGTTCCAGGTGGCAGCGTAGTGCAGGGGTTCGGGGCGCTTGGTGGAGACCACCTTGTCCCCGCGCTTGATGTGAGAGGCGCGTATACCCACCGGCTTGGCGATGGAATATTTCTCTTTGGCCGCGATGACCTTGACCGAGCCGATGCGCTCCTCTTCTCCACCCAGGGAGATACCGGTCTCCGGGTCGATCAACTGCTCGCCGACGTGCATCAGGTCCAGCCGCTCGCCCCGGCTGACACTGTCCTTGCCCAGATTGAGATAGACCTTGCCCCTGTGCACCTTGATCACCGAGCCGGTGGCGGGTGCATTGCCAGTCTGTTTTACCAGGCCATAGACCCCCCGGTTGGCGGCAGTGATCACCGCCTGACCGATCGGGGTCTTGGCGTAGCTGGACATGAAGCCGCCGAGGGCGCCGCCACCGGTGATGCCCAGGCCGCCGAAGCTGAGGCCGCTATCCTTGATGGAGACCTCCACTTGATCCGTGTAGACGATCTCGCTGGTCTCCGCATCGATCAGGCGGAAGTTCATGCCCAGTACCGCCTTGGACGACTTGACCGAGATCGCGCCCAGGAGGGCGCCGGCCCTTCCACCCAGCAGGCCGCCGAGACCACCGCCCTTCTTCTCTACACCCGCCTCATAGTTGGTGATGACCGCTTGAAACAGGTATTGGGCGCCCAGCACCTTGCCGATCTTGGCGGCCGATGGCTTGGCCATGCGTCCAGTGGCGCCCAGGTCCTGCTCTTTGAGTGCCTTGTCCAGGACCTTTCGTTCCACCAGGCGGAAACGGTGGGTCTGCTGCATCACGTTGGTGATGATCGCCTCGATCCCCTGGACCGGGACCCCCTGGCCGACCGAGGCGTTGTAGGTGACCGTGCCCCCGGGCCCCGTGACGCTGACGGTCTGGCTCGACGAGTTGTTCTCTACCGGCAGTACACCGATGCGGACCTTCTTGCCGTTGTATTTGCCCCATTTGATGTTGAGCAGATACTTGACCGGGATATTGCCGATGTACTCCGGGAGGGGACGTTTCACCCCGTCCTGATCGACCGAGTAGGCGACATAGTCCGCCTGAGCCACCGAGACAAAGCCGATGAGCAGGGCGGCCAAGCAGGCCCTTAGGGTTCGTTTGGTTTGTAAGAACATAAGCATATCCCCTTGATATAAAAGATACAGTCCAGAAACTATAAATCAGGTTGTCTGTTTAACGTGAGTCTATTTGCGCAGAGATACGGTCTTTCTCTCTTAGTAACCTGCCATCCCTGGGAAACAGTTTGAGAGCATATTCTACATCAGAAAGCGCTGGTTTGAGCTGGCCCTGTGCGACTTTTTCTCTGACCTGTTGCAGGTAGTGGTCCGCGATCTTGCGCAGCCCCTGAAGCGCCCGCTGATTGTCCGGTTGCAGCTCCAGTACCGCCTGATAGGCCGCATAGGCGTTGCTGCCCGCGGGTTCGGTGAGGCGGCCGATCTGATAGTGCAGGTCTGCCATATTCAGGATCCGCTCGATTTTGGCCCGGGTCTCCGGGTCCAGGGCGGGGGTTGGAGTAACCGCGGGGGTTGGAGTGGCCGCAGGGGTTGGAGGAGTCGACGAGGAGTCGCTGGGTTCACCCTGGGGTTCCTGTCCTTGTAGCGGGGCCCGCCCCGTCTGGGTGGCGGGCCCCTTGGGCGCCGGGCGGGTCAGGTAGTAGACACTACCCAGGATGACCGCCAGGGCCAGGAGTATACCGGCACCCCAGGCCAGGACAGTCTTGCTCATGATCCCACCCGTCGCCGTCAGTTCGTTGAGGAACTGCCGGGCGCTGGGGGTACGCAGGTTGCGGTCGAAGGCCAGGGCGTGGGCCAGGGCCTGATTCTGTCGCTGTGAGAGACCAGGGATCGGTGCGGGCGTCCGTTTCTGGCCCCGGGCCTGATTGGCCGGCATCCACTCGAAGGGGTGGTGCCCCGCCAGCAGTTCGTAGGCCGTGCAGGCCAGGGCATAGATGTCGTCCCGGGGATCGGGTGGGGCCTGATCGAACATCTCGCAGCTGGCATAGGCAGGGGTTAGCGCCTCCCAGCTCGGCTTGAAGACGGTGGCGTCGCTGGCTGTCTGACCTGGCCGGGTGACCGCCCGGGCGATCCCGAAATCGAGTACCTTGACCCGGCCCTGGGTCAGGATGAAGGCGTTACCCGGCTTGAAGTCGGAGTGGACTATGCCCTGTTCATGGGCATAGGCCAGCCCCTCGGCCATGCCGGTGATGATCGGCAGGGCCTGCTTGAAGGGCAGGGCGCCGGGCTGCAAACGCTTCAACAGGTGTTCCACGGACTCGCCCTCGAGCAGTTCCATGGTCATGTAGACCGTATCCTGGTCTCGGTCGAAGTCGTACACCGTGGCGATGTTGGGATGGGCCAGCCGCTGGGCCTTTTTGCACTCCCGTTGCAGGGCGATGAAGGCCTCCGGGATCTGACTGAACTCGGCATTCAGGACCTTGACCGCGACATAGGGGTCCCGGTCCCGTGCCTCCTCCTTGCGCAGGTCGAGGGCCTTGTAGACGATGCCCATGCCACCACGCCCGATCTCATCTTTAAGTACGAAGCGGTGGTTGAGGAGATCGCCGATGGCCGGCCGGCCGTGCTGGGCGCCGACCGGTCGTACTGGGGGGGGAGCGGTGATCGCCTGCCCTGGGGTCGGCGGGGGTCTGAGACGGGTCTCATCCTCCTCCGGGGCGCTAGGGCCCATGTGCTGGGTCAGGAGCTGCCGGAGCACGCCATGGATCTGGGGCGGGATGCGACCGGCGTGAAATGCCGATTCGATCAGCCCCGCGATCTCGCCAAGCTGTGCCGGTTGCGCATGCAGACGCTGGTCGAGGCGCGCCAGCAGGTCGTCCAGCTCGAGCTGCCCGGCAAAGAAGGCCTCCAGATCACCATTGAAGGCCTCGGCTGGCTGATTGTCGGCCGTCGTCCGGTCCATCCGCAGGCGGATCGGTCTCTATCGCCTGCCGACCAGCAGGAACTCTCCGAATTCGTTGCCAGTGTGTTTGAGGGGGGCGTACTGGGGCGATTGTTCGACGTGCAGCTCCTCCGCCCGTGCCTGGACCTGCTCCTTGACCTCGCGATAGAGCTTGGAGCCCTCCAGGATGCCCTGGTTCTCCCGCAGGGCCTTGAGCAGGGCGTTGGCGAACATCGAGTGGCCGTTGCCGCTGTCGTCAAGCACCGGTTTGACATCACCCGAGGTGAGGACATAACGGGAGCGGGTCTTGGCGATGGCGCGCAGCCATTTGGTCCGAAGTTCGTCGGACATGCCTGGGTCCAGTTCGGTGCTGGCGCTGCGGGTCAGGGCCCCCGAGTAGCAGGAATCGGCCACCACCAGCACATGCTTGGCCGACATGGCGTTGATGATGTCGGTGATGGCCACCGTGGAGACCCAGTTCGCGGTGCTGTCCCGCTCTGCGTCGATGGGCAGCCAGTGGCCCCGGTTGTTGGTCTTGTCGTACTCGCCATGACCGGCGTAGTAGATCAGCAGATTGTCCTGGTCGGTGAGCCTGGAACGCAGTTTGTTGAGGGCCGAGAGCAGCTCGTAACGGGTGGCGTTGTTGAGACGGATGACGTGGAAGCCGTAGCGCTGTTCGAGCAACTTGGCGAGGGCATCGGCGTCGTTGATGGGGGTACTCAGGTCATCCAGATGCTCGTACTGATCGTTGGCGATGATCAGGGCGTAGTAGTTGCCGAAGATCCCGTTCTTCACCCCCTGACCCTTGTCGGCGGTCTCGGTGACGCTCTCGGGTAGCAGCCGGAACTCCAGGTGGTTACGCTTGCCCTGCTTGTCGACGGCGACGATCTCCACCGGCGTCTTGGTCTTGCTGACCGCTACCTGGGTCTTGAACAGCCCACGGGAATCGACCTTCAGCGGCTGACCATTGAGGGTCACGGAGAGCAGGCCGGCGGGGGCCTCGATGCGTCCCACCACCAGGCGCGAGTCGGCCTGGGGTGGGGTGATGATATTGGTGATCGAGCGGGTATTGGAGATCGGTGGGTCGATCACATTGATCACCGGCCCGGGGAGTTCGCCACGGGTGGTGGAGACCGGGGGCCTGGTCGGTGGCGCCGCCTGCTGCTTGATCACCGTCTTCTTTTCGACGACGACATCGGGGCGGGTCAAGCGCTTGAGCTTGGCGTTCTTGATCTCGCGGATCTGTTTCAGGATGTTGCGGGCCTCCTCCTGGGTGACCCAGAGGACCTCGTAGCGCACTAGCCCGCCATGGGACTTCAACAGCACCTGCTGGAGCTTCTTGCCGGTATTGGGGTCGCTGCAGTCGCCCGACTGGATCTTGTAGAGGTCCCGGGAATCGAAGGAGCTGAAGCCGATGTCACCCGAACAGTCGGTGGTCTGGGCGGTGACCTCGAAACCGATGGCCGGCGCTTGACTGGTGAGGCCCAGCAGCAAGATCAAGAAGAGACCTGACGACCAGTGGCTGACCGCTCGCGGAGCAGAAGTGATGAGAGGCGGCTTACCCATGTGACATGACTCCTTGTGATGATCAGGGATGAGTGACAGAGAGCCTGCTGCCTGGTCATGGCAGAGGATCGGGCAGGCACGAGTGCCTGCCCATGATTGCGAGATTAGGGGAAGGCGGAGGCTAATTCAAGCACTATCTGTGGTGCCTTTCACGGCTGTCCGGCTCCTCGGCGCCCCCGCCGGTCAAGGTCATGCAGGCAGGCCCGAGGTTGCTCAGTCAAGGGCCGCCAGGGCCGCGTCGTAGTTCGGCTCCTGCTTGATCTCGGGTACCAGCTCGGTGTAAACGACCTTGTTGTCCGCATCCAGGACCACCACGGCGCGAGCGCAGATGCCCGCCAGGGGCCCGTCGGTGATCAAGACCCCGTAGTCCTTGGCGAAGTTGCGGTTGCGCATCATCGACAGGGGGATCACCGATTCGAGTCCCTCGGTGCTGCAGAAGCGGCCCTGGGCGAAGGGCAGGTCGGCGGAGATCACCAGGGCAACGGCATTCTCCTTCGACTCGATGGCCTGGTTGAACTTGCGAGTGGAGGTGGCGCACACATCGGTGTCCAGGCTGGGGACGATGTTGAGCAGCTTTTTCTTGCCCGTGTAGTCCGCCAGGCTCACATCCGCCAGATCGGCGGTGACCAGCTGGAAGTCGGGGGCGCTTGAGCCCACGGCCGGGAGTTCGCCATTGGTATGGATCGGGTTGCCAGCAAGTGTGATTTCGGCCATCTGTTTATATCCTTTGGTTGGGTGGAGAAACTGCCCTCAGGCAGGATGGCCATTCTAGCCGTCAGGCCCCCGTTCGGGAACCCGCAGATTCCAATGGAATAAGGCGGGATGAGTTCATTCAGCTTGACCCCAGCGCCAGACCTTGATGGGACGGCGGCCTGACAGGCCGATGACCTCATAGAGCATCTCGGGCAGGGTGAGAATGCCACAGGCGTGGTTGAACAGGCTGCTGCCCGGGTTGATCACCAGGGTGGCTGCCAACCGCTCGTGGATGATCTGATGGGTATGGCCCACCACCAGTACCTCGTAGGGAAAGCCGGCCAGCCGCCCGGCCCAGACCTGTCTGGCGTCCGCCAGCGGTTCGCCCGCCTCGTCCCACAGCCTGATACCCCCCATCAGGCTATCCGGTGGATGGGCATGGACCATGTAGAGGCGGACCCCCGCCACCGTCAGATGTACCTCCCGGGGCAGTGCGGCCAGGTAGTCCTGGCTGGACTCCTGGCGCTGGCGAGAGCGCTCGATATACCAGCGGTCGTGATTGCCCTGGGTGGCGAGGCACCGGGCATCCTTCAGAAGCTGGATCGTGGCCTCCAGTTCCTCCCCGTAGCCAGCGATGTCACCAGGGCAGAGGATGCGCGCCACCCCTGCCTGGCGAAACCGCACAAGGGCCTCGGCGACCGGTGCGGCAGTGGCATGCACATCACTCAGAATACCCAAACGTATCATGGGGTCGGGCCGCACGCCGTCATCGGCGATTGATCTAGCGGGGTAACTACTCGCCCCTTCTGATATCGGCGGTGCAAGTGTTTGATGCGCGTTGTGGGCCGCAAGGATAGCGGCCCTCAAGCCTACAGGGATGCATTCACGGCGTACTCGCAATCAAACACTTGCACCGCTTCCGAAAAGGTATGCAGTAGGTAGTTACCTGGCGGGTTAAAGTCCCGTCCGGGGAATTGCTCATTCACCCCGGTAGTACTGGGGAGCAGTACATGAGTAATTATACTGTAAGTTCCACGAAGGCAAAGCTACAGGCCGCAACGCAAGTGAATCTGTTATAGCCTCGTTAACCTATTGAGGATGTTGACTCTCTGACTTGAAGGGGAAAACTGACACTACCCGCCTGACAATGAGTGTTTCGGGTAGATCCTCCAGGGTTATCGGAGTGGCATGTAGTGGAAGATTGATCGTGTAGGACGGGAGATCCAATACGGTGGTATTTGCAGCGCCAACGGATCCATATAAGCCTTAACCGGCGAAATTGAATCGGGCTGTGTTGGAAGTCTGAGGGGTTCGGCCAGGACGATACCGAAGGGATGGGAGGCGACGCACCAGGCGATCAGCAGGATACTGACCAGCCTGACGTTGGCCTTTCAGTATTGTTCAGCTTTGTTCATGGGTATTGGCTCCACTGTCATGGATGGGTGAGGCAGGCCCCTCAGGTGACCCGCAGTTGTCTGGAAGGCGGCTAGTAGTCAAATAAAAGCGCCTGTTAGGGATTGTTGCCGGCGGTGTTGGAGGGGCGGGAAGTTTCGTGGGGTAACATAACGGTCGACTGGTCGTTACCGATTGGAACAGGGCTGTTGCCATCGGAAAGCTATCGCCGGGAAATCCACCGAGGCTGAAGTGGCGTATCCATGGAGAGTCTTGGAGCCTAGTATGCGTGGTCGTATCTGGATCATCCCCGTTATCGTATTGCTGGCCTTTCTGTTCCAGCCCATGGGGCTGTGGTCCCGGGAAGACAACGGTTTCGACCTGCAGGGCGCCCTGATTCCCCGTGCCGAGATCCATCACGGCGGTCCCCCCAGGGATGGTATCCCCGCCCTGGTCGATCCCAAGTTCGTCCGGGCCCGGGCGGTGACCTGGCTGAAGCCGGACGACCGGATCCTGGCCCTGCAGCTGGATGGGGTTGCCAAGGCCTATCCCATCGCCATCCTCAACTGGCACGAGATCGTCAACGACCGGATCGGTGAGCGCAGGCTGGTGGTGACCTATTGCCCGCTGTGCGGCAGCGGCATGGCATTCGACGCCCGGGTGGACGGTGCTCCCCTGGAGTTTGGCGTCTCGGGTCTGCTCTACAACAGTGATGTCCTGTTGTATGACCGGCGCACCGAGTCGCTCTGGTCGCAACTGCTGAGGCAGGCCGTGTCCGGGCCGCTCAAGGGCCACCGCCTGCGGATGCTGCCGCTGCAGCATACCAGCTGGCGGCAGTGGCGAAAGGCGCATCCGCATACCCTGGTGCTCTCCGCAGATACCGGTTATGACCGTGACTACCGGCGCGACCCCTATGCCGGATATGCGGATGCCAAGGGGCTCTATTTCCCGGTCGACCACCTGGATCCCCGTTATCCCCCCAAGCAGCCGACCCTCGGGCTGGAGCTGGACGGGGTCTTCTGGGCCTACCCCCTGGTAGAGCTGGAGAAGGCCGGTGGGATGGTCCAGGTGAAGGACGCCCAGGGGAGGAGTTACCGGGTCTCATACGATGCCGACAGCCAGAGCGCCTGGGTGGAGGATGCCCAGGGCAAGCGGTTACCCTCGGTCATCGGCTACTGGTTTGCCTGGATGGCCTTTCATCCCGACTCCCGGGTCTATACCGCGCCTTGATACCGAACATCCGCGGGGCTGCCGTTTCGACCCTTCCGATCGTGTCGGCTGTTATACTCCTGGCTCCATGTGGATGTGACGGGCCTGTCTCGATCTCCGCTGGAGCTTGATCTGACGGCGGACGAAGAGGGGCGAGGGGCATGTTTCCACTGTATGACGATATCCGGGCGGGAGCGCTGCCGCTGATGACCCTGCTGATCATCATCGCCTGCACCCTGGTGTGGATATTCGTTCAGGGTATGGGCCAGGAGGTGCCCCTGGCGACCTCCCTCTGCCTGCATGGACTGATCCCCGGTGAGCTGCTGGGTGTGGTGCCCGCCGGTACCCGCATCCCGGTGAGTGCCCACCTCTCCTGTGTCCTGGAGTCCCGCGCCTCGCCCCTGAGTCTGTTCACCTCCATGTTCCTGCATGGCAGCTGGCTCCACCTGATCGGCAACATGTGGTTTCTCTGGGTGTTCGGGAAGAATGTGGAGGACGCCATGGGGTCGGGCCGCTACCTGTTCTTCTATTTGCTGTGCGGTCTGGCGGCGGCACTCACCCAGACCCTGGCGAACCCCAGCAGTCCCCTACCCATGGTGGGGGCCTCCGGGGCCATCGGGGGGGTGATGGGCGGCTATATGCGGCTGTTCCCCCATGCCCGCATCCATACCCTGGTGATCCTGGTGGTGTTCGTCACCACCCTGGAGCTGCCGGCCCTGCTGTTTCTCGGTTACTGGTTCCTGCTGCAGCTGTTCAGCGGTCTTTCATCTGTGGGGACCGCCAGTGGCGGGGTCGCCTTCTAGGCGCATGTGGGGGGGTTCATACTGGGCTGGGCGCTGGTCTTGCCGATGCGCAGGCGGGGTTATCTGCCCGATTATCGGGCACGGGTGTGAATCGGCCCCGGGCCGCACCGGGTGCGGCCCGGGGTGTGGCAGTTATTGCTGGCTCACATAGTATTCGATCAGGGCCTTCAAATCCTTGTCCTTGACCTTGCGGAACTTCTTGCGCATCTTTTTGGGTACGGTACGGTCGCCTTTCTTGATCAGATCAAACTGTTCCTCCAGGTAGCCGCGCCACTGCCCGGCCAGGATGGCGGCATCGTCATCCGCGTTGGTGCCACCATCGGAGTGGCACTTCTCGCACTTGCGATCGTGTTTTTTGGCGCCGCGCTTGGCCAGTTTGGCATTGAATTTCTGTTTGTGCGGCTTGAAGGTCTGTTTGGCGTAGTGGGCGGCCAGGGCCTTGATGTCGCCTTCCGAGAGCTTCTTGGCGATCTCGTTCATGTCCGTCTCTTTTTTCCCTTTCTTCTTGTACTTGACCCCCTGGCGATCTCCCTTCTTGTACTGGGTCATGATGTCCTCGAGGGTGGCGGCGGAGAAGCCGGCGATGGTAGGCACCTTCTGCTCGGTGCTGTTGCCGTTCTTGCCGTGGCAGTCGTCACACTCCTTGACCAGCTTGCCGACATCGGCCTGGGCGGCGCCAATGGTGATGAATGAGGCGCCCAGAATGACGCACAGCAGTCTCTTCTTATGGAACATGAGGGATTCCTCGCTAATTAGTGGTTGACCAAAATGGTGTCCAAGGATGTCGTATCGTCTGGGATGAACGGCAGGATATACTTCCTCCTCGTCATCGCCATGGCCGGGACACTGCCGCACACTACACCAGCAGATTCCGCTTGCCGGCGAATTCTAACAGCTCGATCGGATTTTTACGAATGGGTATTGTGGTTTACCCTTGGGCGCTTGGCTCAGTCTTTCTTCAGATCGTCCTGGGCGGAGGCGACCAGGGTGCTGGAGAGCAGCTGGGCCAGGGCCATGGCCAGGGGCTTGCGGGCAACCGGTTCGGCGCCCGCCAGCAGACCGGAGGCAAAGGCCAGGGCCAGGGCGTCCCAGGGCCGCTTGCGCACCCAAACGGCGGGACTGGCCCCCTGGGTGGCCCGTCTCAGGCGCTGTTTCGCCGCCTCGACAGTCAGCGGATCATGCGAATCAGGCTCCATGTCACCACTCCGGCAAGCAGAAAGACCAGGGCGCTCACCAACAGCGCCCCGATCGGTTCACCCCACAGGGACGAGAAAAAGAGATAGGCGGCGACCAGCAGAAAGGCGACTCCGCTCAGGACCAGCAGGGAGATCAGCAGCACCAGCCCCAGGGCGAAGGCCAATCTCACCGCCCAATAACGCAGCGACCGCCCCTCCGCCTCCAGCAGATCGGCCAGGGCGATGAGGATGTCGGCGAGGTTGCTCAGCGCCGGCCACCCAGATCCAGCAGTTTGGCGATGATAAAGCCGAAGGTGGCGGCGGTGAGCATACTGGCGATGGGCCTCTGGGCTATGCCCTGTTCCAGGTCGCCCACGGCCTTCCGGCCCACGTCAGCCGCCTGGTCGAGTTGTTCGGCCGCGCGCGCGCGGGCATCTGCAGCCCGCCCCCTGACCTTGTCCTGGATGTCCTCTCCATAATCGGAGACGGTCGCCCCCAGGGCTGCCGTGAGGCGGCCGATATCCGTCCTCAACCTGGCCATGTCCGCTTTGAGGGCGGCGACTTCGTCCTCCAGGGGCCTCGAGTCCGAACCCTTTTCCGATGCTTTTTCGACCATGACAAGATCTCCTCTATGGGTTTTTATGAAGGCATCCGATCCTTGATCCAGCCGGCAGACCCGGCCCTGGGGAGAGGGCGTTCCACCGGCTACTCTCTGTTCGTCCCTTTTCACTCATAACTATTAGATCTTTTGCAGTGATATGCAATGATTATTGTCCTTCCGGGATCATTGACGGCATGCCTGCCGGGGACGCGTCCCAAACGAGCTCGCAGCCTGGGGGTTGCCAGGGGGAAAGATTGCCGATATGATACAAACAATATCAAATATGTGTTTATATCTCTCTTTTCTGTCATTCCAATGATCAAAAGTGGCCAGATCAGGGCGGCACGGGCCCTGCTGAACATGGACCGGCGCACCCTGGCGAATCTCGCTGGTCTGTCGCTGCCGACGATCCAGCGCATGGAGTCGGCGGAGGGCCAGGTGGGTGGCAATGTGGAGTCCCTGATGAAGGTGGTCGAGGCCCTGCGCGCGGCGGGTGTCGAACTGATCGACGAGGGCGCCAGCTGCCAGGGACGGGGTTTCGGAGTGCGTTTTCTGGAACCGCTGGAGCAGCGGACCGCCCACGACTGATGCTGACCAATCCCCTCGAACTTGCTGGAATGGCCGTGGCGCTGGCCCTCGCTTCCGCCCTGGTCTCGCTGTTGGCGGATCGCTATCCACCCATGCTGCGGGGTATCGCCATGACCCTGCTGGGACTCTCCGGTGGCCTCTCGGTGATCGCCGGGCTCAGTGTCCTGGTTACCCCAGCGGCGATCACCGCCCAGCTGCCCTTGGGGCTGCCCTGGCTGCCCTGGCAGGTGCGCCTGGACGGTCTGGCCGGATTCTTTCTGTTGCTGATCGGTCTGCTGACCACTGCGGTGGCGCTCTACGGGCCCGGCTATGTGCGGGAGTTCGAGCACGGCCGTGACTCCCTCGCCGCCCTGGGTGGCTTTACCGGCCTGTTCGTCACCGGCATGCAGCTGGTGGTATTGGCGGACGACGCCTTCCTGTTCATGGTGGCCTGGGAACTGATGTCGCTCTCTTCCTATTTCCTGGTGGCCTATCAGCACGAACATGCCGCCAACCGCCGGGCCGGTTTCCTCTATCTGCTGATGGCGCATATCGGCGCCCTCTCCATCCTGCTGGGCTATGGTGTGCTGGCGGGTTTCGGTCACGGTTTCTCTTTTGCGGCCATGCGCACCGCCGAGCTCGATCCCACCTGGGCCAGCGTCGCCTTCGTGCTCGCCTTCTTCGGTTTCGGTATGAAGTCGGGGCTGGTGCCGATCCACGTCTGGCTGCCCGAGGCCCACCCGGTGGCGCCCTCTCACATCTCCGCGCTGATGTCCGGGGTGATGTTGAAGGTGGCGGTTTATGGCTTCATGCGCTTCTGCTTCGATCTGCTGGGGAATATCCAGCCAGGATGGGGCGTGGCGGTGCTGGTGGTGGGCAGTATCTCTGCCCTCATGGGGGTCCTGTACGCCCTGATGCAGCACGACCTCAAGCGCCTGTTGGCCTACCACTCGGTGGAGAACATCGGCATCATCTTCATCGGTCTGGGGCTCTCCATGCTGTTCGCCGGTACTGGGCATCCACTGCTGGCCGCCCTGGGACTGGTGGCGGCCCTCTATCACACCATCAACCATGCCCTGTTCAAGGGACTGTTGTTCCTCGGCGCCGGGGCCATCCTGCATACCACCCATCAGCGTGACATGGAACAGATGGGGGGGCTGCTGCGGCGCATGCCCTGGACCGGCCTGTTCTTTCTCATCGGCTGTATCTCCATCTCAGCCCTGCCGCCGTTCAACGGTTTCGTCTCCGAATGGCTCACCTTTCAGACCGCCCTGCAGGCCTGGGCCCTGGAGAACGGGGTATTGCGCAGCCTGATCCCCATTTCGGCGGCCATGCTGGCCCTCACCGGGGCCCTGGCGGCGGCCTGTTTCGTCAAGGTCTATGGAGTCGCTTTTCTCGGCCAACCCCGCAGTAAACAGGTACGCAAGGCCAAGGATGTGAGTCGGGGCATGCTGGCCGGGCAGGGCCTGCTGGCCCTGCTTTGCCTGCTGCTGGGGATCTTGCCGACGGCCATTGTGGAACTGCTCAATACCATCCCCGAGGCCCTGCTCGGCCAGGGATTGAGCAAGGCCACCAGCCACGGCTGGCTGTGGCTGACCCCCATCGATGCCAGCGTGGCGAGCTATTCGGCGCCCCTGGTGCTGCTGGGTCTGCTCGCGGCCTGGGGGATCTCTGCCTGGTGGCTGCGCCGTGGCAAGTGGCGGGAGATCCGCCGCTGCGATGCCTGGGATTGCGGCTTCTCCGCCCCCAATGCGCGCATGCAGTACACCGCCACCGCCTTCGCCCAGCCGATTCGCCGGGTCTTCGGGCTGTTGTTCCATATCGACGAGTCGGTCACCCGGGGGGGTGACGGCTGGCTCAAGCACAGCCTGCACGTCAGCGACCGGGCCTGGGGCCTCTTCTATGAACCGGTCGGCCGCCTGGCGATCCAGGCCGGGCGCCTGGTCGGCCGGCTGCAATCCGGCAGCGTGCGCAACTATCTGGGCTGGACCCTGGGAACTCTACTGGTGCTGTTATGGGTGATTTCATGAGTCCGGCGGGCTGGGGCCTGGCCCTGGTCCAAACCCTGCTGTTCCTGCTCGGTGCGCCGCTGCTGGCGGGCTGGGTCAAACGCGTCAAGTCGCGCCTGCAGAACCGTCGTGGTCCCAGCCTGCTGCAGCCCTACCAGGACCTGGGCAAGCTGTTCGCCAAGGAGGCCCTGATGGCGCACAGCGCCTCACCCCTGTTCCGTGCCGCCCCCTATATCGTCTTCGGCAGTACCCTGGTGGCGGTATCGATCATCCCACTGCTGGCAGTGAGTCTGCCTACCGCGGCGGTGGCGGACGTGATCGTACTGGTGGGTTTCCTGGCCCTGGCGCGCTTCTTTCTCGCCTTGGCGGGGATGGACGTGGGCACCGCTTTCGGCGGCATGGGGGCGTCGCGGGAGATGCTGGTATCGGCCCTGGCGGAACCGGCCATGCTGATGGCGGTCTTCACCCTGGCCATGAGCGCCCAAAGCACCAATCTCTCCAGCGTGGTGCAGTTCAACTTGGATGCGGGCCTGGCACTGCGCCCCTCCTTCATGTTCGCCCTCATGGGCCTGGTACTGGTGGCGATCGCCGAGACCGGGCGCATCCCGGTGGACAACCCGGCCACCCACCTGGAACTGACCATGATCCACGAGGCGATGATCCTGGAGTACTCCGGCCGCCACCTGGCGCTGATGGAGTGGGCCGCCCAGCTCAAGCTGATGCTCTACGGGGTGTTGATCTCGGTGGTCTTTCTGCCTTGGGGCATCGCCACCCGCATGACCCCTTCGGCCCTCGCCCTGGCCTTCGGGGTGCTGATCCTTAAGCTGATGGTCCTGTGGCTGGTGCTGGCGGTGACCGAGACCGGGCTGGCGAAGATGCGCCTGTTCCGCGCCCCCCAATACCTCAACCTGGCGTTTCTGCTCACCCTGCTAGGGCTGTTCTCCCACGTGATGTTGGAGGCCGGCACATGAACCTGACCCAACTGCCACTGCTGGAACAGGCGGTCTTCGTCATCGCCGCACTGGCGTTGATGGCCTCCTTCGCTCTGCTCGCCCAGACCCGCCTCACCGCCTCCATCCACAGCTTCGCCTGGCAGGGCGCTAGCGTGGCCCTGGTGACTGCCCTGGTGGCGTCGATCAACGGTATTCACCACCTCTATCTCTCGGCCCTGCTGACCCTGGCGCTCAAGAGCCTGGTCATCCCCTGGATGCTGCACCGGTTGGTGCGGCGCCTGGAGATGGAGCAGCAGGTGGAATCCATCACCCACCCGGCCCTGGTGGTGTTGACCGGCGCCGCGCTGGTGATCTTCGCCTACTGGGTGGCCCTGCCTATCGAGCGCCTGGAGATGGCCGGCACCCGCAACATCATCGCGGTGAGCCTGTCGATCGTCCTGTTGGGGCTGTGGATGATGATCGCCCGCCATCAGGTGGTGGCCCAGGTGCTGGGCTTTATGTCCATGGAGAACGGCCTGTTCCTGGCGGCGGTGGCCTCCACCCGTGGCATGCCCCTGGTGGTGGAACTGGGGGTGGCCTTCGATGTGTTGGTGGCGGCGGTGCTGTTCGGCGTCTTCTTCTTCCATATCCACGAGAGCATCGAGTCACTGGACGTGGACCGCCTCAACCGCCTGACCGAGCAGGAGCAACAGCCATGAGCGGTCCCTCTTTTCTGCCGCTGGCCTTCACTGTCTTTACTCCGCTTGTCGGTATCATACTGCTGGCGTTGATGCGCACCCTGGCACTTGCGGGGTGGATCAATCTCGCTCTGGCGGTGGTGGAATTCCTGGCCTCCCTGGTGATGGCCTGGGGGGTGATGGAGCAGGGGACTCTGCTGGCCCACGGCTTCCAGATCGACTCCTTCAATGTCTATCTGGTGGTCCTGACCACCTTCGTCGGTCTTACCACCGCGATCTTTTCCCGTCCCTACATGGCGGAGGTCTGTGCCCAAGGGCGCATCACCCGCCAGCGCATGCAGCTCTATCACTCCATGTTTCAGGGTTTTCAGTTCACCATGTTGCTGGCCCTGACCACCGATAACCTGGGGGTGTTGTGGGTCGCGGTGGAGGGCGCCACGCTGGCCACGGTGTTGCTGGTTAGCCTCTATCGCACCCCGGAATCGGTGGAGGCGGCATGGAAGTACTTCATCCTCTGCGGCGTCGGCATCGCCCTGGCCCTGTTCGGCACCGTGCTGGTCTACTTCGCCGCCCAGCAGGTGCTGGCCGATCCGGAAAATGGGCTGACCTGGAGCGTGCTCTACGCCCACGCCCGGGAACTCCACCCCACGGTGATGGCCATTGCCATCGTCTTCCTACTGGTGGGCTATGGCACCAAGGTGGGACTGGTGCCCATGCACTTCTGGCTGCCGGACGCCCACTCCGAGGGCCCCACGCCGGTCTCCGCAGTGCTCTCCGGGCTGCTGTTGAATGTCGCCCTGTATGCGGTGGTGCGTTTCAAGATGCTGGCCGACGGGGCGCTGGCCGCCAGCACCATGCCTCAGGTCGCCGGCCATCTGATGATGGGTTTCGGGCTGGTCTCTTTCCTGGTGGCGGTACTCTCGCTGCAGCGCCAGCGCGACATCAAACGAATGTTCAGCTACTCCTCCATCGAGCACATGGGGCTGATGACCTTCGCCTTCGGCATGGGGGGGCCGCTGGCGACCTTCGCCGCGCTGCTGCACATGCTGGTCCACTCCCTGACCAAGTCGGCGATCTTCATCACTGTGGGTCACGCCAGCCACATCGCCGGCACCCAATCCATCGAGCGCATCCGCGGCCTGATCCGCACCCAGCCGAGTGTCGGCTGGGGGCTGCTGCTCGGGGTCGCCGCGATCGCCGGTTTCCCACCCTTCGGGATCTTTACCAGTGAATTTCTGGTGCTCTCCGCCACCATGCAGAGCTGGCCCTGGCTGACGATGCTGTTGCTGACCGGTCTGGTCACCGCCTTCGCCGGGCTGTTTCGCAATATCCACCCCATGGTCTATGGGGCGGTGCCGGAGGGTCAGGTGGCGGTGCGCGCCAATATGCTGCCGATCATGGTGCACATGGCGCTGGTGCTCTGGCTCGGGCTGGCCATCCCGGGCTTCCTCTCCGGCTGGTTGAACGAGGTCACCCTGCTGATCTCCGGGAAGGGGATGTTATGAACCGTTTCGACTGGCTGTCCGAATACCTGGCCCGTCTGGAGGACGAGCATGTGCTGGTCAGGCGGGGTTCGGCCCGGGAGCTGGCGCCGGCCCACCTGTTGCAGGTCGATCCGGAGGACTGGGGGCGCTGCGGCCAGCTGGCCCAGGCCTTTGATTGTCGCTGGGTCGCTGGCTGGGGTGACCACCGGGGGGACGAGATCCGCCTCTTCGCCTGTCTGGAATATGCCGGTGACTACCTGGTGCTGCGCACCCAGGTGGATCGGGCCACCCCCCTGCTGCCCTCCCATGCACCCTATTTTCCTGCCGCCGCCCGGCCGGAACGTCATACCCAGGACCTGTTGGGGGTGATGTTCAGCGATCATAGCGACGGTCGCCGCTGGACCCGTCATCAGGCCTGGGGGGAGGGCAGTTTTCCGTTGCGCCACGACTTCCCCCTGGCGGGGGACCCCGCTCCGATCACCCCGCCCGATGGGGACTATCCTTTCTCCCATGGCCGGGGCTCTGGGGTCTACGAGATCCCGGTGGGACCGGTGCATGCCGGCATCATCGAACCCGGGCACTTCCGCTTCAATGCGGTGGGCGAGCAGGTGCTGAGCCTGGAGCAACACCTGGGCTATGTCCACAAAGGCATAGAGAAGCTGGCCGTGGGACGCGATGCGCCGGGCCTGTTGCGCCTGGCCGGGCGGGTCTCCGGTGATTCCTGCGTGGCCCATGCCTGGGCCGCCAGCCAGGCACTGGAGCGGGCCTGTGGCTGCCCGGTGCCGCCGCGCGCCCACTCCCTGCGAGCCCTGATGTGCGAGCGTGAACGGGTCGCCAATCATCTGGGAGACATCGGCGCGATCTGCAACGACGTGGGCTTCGCCTTCGCCCTCTATCAATGCTCCAGGCTGCGCGAGCAGTGGCAGCGCCGCAGCGCCGAATTGTTCGGCCACCGCTTCATGCTGGACTGCCTGCTGCCTGGTGGGGTTGCCAGGGACCTGGACGACCATGCCCTGCGCCTGCTGGAGCAGGACCAGCGGCAACTGCTGGGGGAGGTCCGGGGCCTGTTCGACCTGCTACAAGACATCCCCTCCCTGGAGGACCGGCTGCTGGGAACCGGCCGACTGACGCCAGAGACCGCCCGCTCGCTGGGCTGCACCGGTTATCTCGGAAAGGCCAGCGGCCAGGCCTTCGACCTGCGCCGGGACAACCCCTATCCACCCTATGACCGCCTGCCCATGGAGGTGGCGACCCTGCAGGCTGGCGACGTCATGGCCCGGGTAGAGCTGCGCATGCGCGAGGTGGAGCTCAGCCTTAAGTGGATGGGGCGGCTGCTCAATGAGCTGGGGGAAGGGCCCATCCGCGCCGAACTGATCCCACCTGGTCAAGAGACCGAGGCGCTGGGCTGCGTGGATGGCTGGCGCGGTGAGATCATCGTCTACCTGCGACTCGAACCGGATGGTCGGGTGGCGCGCTACTTCCCCCGGGACCCCAGCTGGCACCACTGGCCGGCACTGGAGTCGGTGGTGATGGGAAATATCGTGCCAGATTTCTTGGTCTGCAACAAATCGGTGAATGGCTCCTACTCGGGCCAGGACCTCTAGCGGAAACGGCCGATACTAAGAATCCTTACCAAGGCCCTGCGTATCGGACGAGTGACCGAGACCGCCCCGGCCATCGGCGATCCGGAACTGGAGCGCCTGGGTATCCAGGTACGCCACCGGATCGATCGCCATTTTGCCGGCAGCCTGGCGCTGCGCGCGGTGGATGCGGGCTCCTGCAACGGCTGCGAGCTGGAGATCCACGCCCTCAACAACCCCTACTACGACGTGGAACGTTTCGGCGTACACTTCGTCGCCTCGCCGCGCCATGCCGACGCCCTGTTGGTGACCGGGCCGGTCTCGCGCCACATGCAGGCCGCCCTGTTGCGCACCTGGGAGGCCACACCCAGTCCCAAGTTCGTGATCGCCGCCGGCAGCTGCGCCTGTGACGGCGGCGAGTTCGGGGTCAGCTACGCCAGTTGCGGGGCGGTGGAGAACGTCATCCCGGTGGATGTGAAGATCCCCGGCTGCCCGCCAGCCCCCATCGACCTGCTGCGCGGTCTGCTGGCGGCCCTGGAGGCCTAGCCGCCCCTCCTTCCCTGCCCAAGGAGTGGGCAATAGTGCCGCTCAGGCCAGCAAGGCGGCGATCACCCCGGTAAAGAAGATGCCATCGAAGGTGCCCGCCCCGCCGATGGAGGCGAGGGGCGCCCCGATATGCGGGATCTCCCGCAGGTGCAGCAGGTCGGCGCCGATCAGTACCCCCAGGGTGCCGCAGATATAGGCCAGGGGGGGCGCATGGGCCGAGTCCAGCAGCCAGGCGGTCAACACCGCCACCAGGGGCGCCACGAACATCGGCATGGCGATACCCATGCCAGGCACCGGGCGGCTGGTGAAGTAGCTCACCGCGCCGACCAGGGCGATGGCGGTGATCACCTCCCCCAGGGACAAGGGGTGGAGCTGCAGCAGATAGAGACTGAGCAGCACCGGGATGATGCAGCCTCCCAGGTTGACCGCGATCACCGTGGTGCCGGTAAAGGGCGGGGGGCGATGGCCCCAGGGCCCGAAGGCCGGTGGGGGAGGGGGCGACTCGGCGGGCCCCTCCGCCTGGAGACGAAATACCGGGATATTGATGCCACTGCCCGCCAGGGAGGCGAACAGGATCAACAGGCCGGTATCGGGTGACAGCCCCAGGCGGCTGAAGGCAAAGGTCAGGACATCGATCTCCAACAGCACGAAGAAGAACACCAGGATGGCGAAGAAGATCAGGTAGATGGGAGAGACGGGCATGGGGGATTCCGTTGCCTTGTTGGCGGCCGATAGTGGTTGGATACCCAATCTAGCAGAAGCCGGCCATTGTAGGCCATCGTCGGATGTGATGAGCTAGGAGCCGTATCGACCACAGGAGACCGGTCCAAGCCATGCCTGCCTCTCCCCCAATAGTTGCCAGCCCCCCCCAACGACCAGGTTCACTGGGGCTGGGCGCAAGCCTGGGTCTGGCCGGTCCCGGACGCGACCTGGGATGAAGCCGGGACCCACCAGCCCCCATTTTCCCTGGCGCAGCGGCAACCGCTTCGAACTGCTGATCAACGGTGACGCCTTCTTCCCCGCCATGTTGGTGGCCATCGCCCTGGCGGAACGGAGCGTTTGCCTGGAGATGTACCTGATGGAGTCGGGGAGGATCGCCGACGATTTCATCCGGCGGCTGGTGGCGGCTGCCGGACGGGGCGCCGAGGTGCGCCTGCTGCTGGACGACTTTGGCGCCCTGGGCCTGAGCAAACGGGACCGGACCCGGTTGCAGGCGGCGGGGGTGGGACTGGCCTTCTACAATCCCCTGCGGGTCTTCAAGGCGGGACGAAACCTCTTTCGCACCCACCGCAAGCTGCTGCTGGTGGACGATACGCTGGCCTTCGTCGGTGGAGCGGGAATCACCGATCAGTTTGCCGGCGAGGGGGCCTGGCGCGAGACCATGGTGCAGATCCGGGGCCCGGTGGTGGCGGACTGGCGACAGCTGTTCGAGCACAACTGGGCCTACTGGATGGAGTCGACGCCGCCTCCACCCCCCCCGTTGCCCGCGGCCCTCGCCCAGGGCCAGCGGGGGCGGGTGGCCTGTAACAAGGGGGAGTCCCACGGCGAGATCAAGCGTGACTTCCTGCACCGCCTGCGCCAGGCCCGCCGGCGCCTCTGGCTGGCCACCGCCTATTTCGTCCCCTCCCGCAAGGTACGGCGGGGCCTGCGGCGGGCGGCCCGGCGCGGCATGGACGTGCGCCTGTTGCTGCCCGGTCCGCTCACCGACCACCCGGCGGTACGTTACGCCAGCCACCGTTACTACGCCCGCCTGCTGCGCCATGGGGTGCGTATCTTCGAATACCAGGCGAGCTTCATGCACACCAAGGTCACCCTGGTGGACCAGTGGGTGAGTATCGGCTCCAGCAACCTGGACCGCTGGAACCTGCGCTGGAACCTGGAGGCCAACCAGGAGATCGATGACCCACGCTTCGCCGACAAGGTGGGGGAGATGCTGGACGCAGACTTGGAGCGGTGCCGCGAGATCACCTATGAGCAGTGGCGCCGCCGTTCCCGGCTACAGCGCACCAAGGAGTGGTTCTGGGGCAAGCTCGAGCTGCGTCTCGCCCGGCTCCATCTGCATGACCGGCGGGAGCCCCCACCTTGATTGAAGGGGCTGAGTGGCCAGCCGCTTCGGCTGGAACCGCGAACAGACCCTCGACCAGCTCGCGCTCAAGGCGGGCCTGGCGCGTGACGCCTGGAAGGCAGAGGATGCCAGGCTCTCGGTCTTCACCAGCCAGGAACACCGCTTTCCCTCCCTGGACGAATGACGCACCCGGGTCCGACTACCGCAGGTCGGTACGGCCAGCCGTCTCAATAGCCGAACGGCCCGTTCCAC
>Ga0114931_10001023_pt1 | contig 35372 bp, 30 predicted proteins | sample 2SBtaG_FD_89579 | JGI IMG/M metagenome (GOLD analysis project Ga0114931, IMG submission 89579) | Deep subsurface microbial communities from Kolumbo volcano to uncover new lineages of life (NeLLi) - 2SBTROV14_V59a metaG | ecosystem: Environmental > Aquatic > Marine > Volcanic | place: Kolumbo... | reverse complement strand
TGATCGACCGCCGCGGCGGCATCGAGGCCCCGTAAGACATCACGGACCAGGTCTTCGGTGGCCTCGATACCGATCGAAAGGCGCACGCGGCCTTCACCGATCCCCGCCCTGGCCAGACTTTCGCCATCGAACGTCGCATGTGTCATTGTCGCCGGATGCGCCGCCAGGCTTTCGACGCCGCCGAGAGATTCAGCCAGCGTAAACAATTCGACGGATTCCAGAAACTCGCGGGCTGCAGCCGTTCCGCCCCGCAGTTCGAAACTCAGCATGCCGCCGAATCCGAGTTGCTGGCGTGCCGCAATATCATGGCCCGGGTGTGTCTTGAGACCTGGATAATAGACCCGACCCACGGCTGCATGTTCGCCGATCACCTCGGCGAGCGTCGCCGCATTCTTTTCATGCTGCCGCATCCTGACATGCAGGGTACGCAGGCCGCGCAAGGTCAGAAAACTGTCGAACGGCGCCCCGGACAGGCCGAGCGCATTCGCCCACCACTGCATCCGCTCGTGCAGCCCGGCATCGGCCGCGATGACGGCCCCGCCGACCATGTCACTGTGCCCGTTGATATATTTCGTCGTTGAATGCACGACCAGATCGGCGCCATGCTCGATCGGACGCTGCAACACCGGCGACAGAAACGTATTGTCCACGACCATCAGCGCCCCGGCCTGTTTGGCCTGTTTTTTCGTTTGCGCCAGGTCGACGATCCGGAGCAACGGGTTCGTGGGACTTTCGACCCAGACCATTTTTGCACCCTGTGCCAGTGCTGCGGCAAGCGCATCTGGATTGGTCTGATCGACGAGGCTGACGCGAAACAGGCCCCGTTCGGCCAGTCCGTTCAGCAACCGGAAAGTCCCGCCATAGCAATCCTGCGGGCCAACGACCAGATCACCCGGATCCAGCATCTGTAACGCGAGCGTCACGGCGCCCATCCCCGATCCGGTCACGGTTGCGCCGTGTCCCCCCTCCAGGTCCGCCAGTACGCCGGCCAGGGCATCGCGTGTCGGGTTGCCGGTACGCGTGTAATCGTAATGCCGCGGGGCCTCGAAACCGGCAAAGCTGAAGTTTGTCGTCAGGTACACCGGCGGCATCACGGCGCCGAACTGCGAATCGCTGTCCACCCCGGCCCTGACGGCCCGGGTCTGCCTCGCCTTGTTTTTATCACTCATATCGCGACTCCACCGGAAAACTGCGCCTGCGCGCCAAAGCGCGCGGAGTGTAGCTTAAAACAGCTTCTTTCGGGGTAATCTTCTCTATATAACGCAACACAGCACACCCCATCTCGAACTTGTATTCTCAGTCTTAATAAGCTAATGTAACAGCATGTTATTACATTAGAGCGCCATGAAAGACCACCGAATACTGAACCAGCGCCAGGAAGCGGCTGCCGAAGAAAAGTTATTTACCGCTCTGCTTGGTCTGCGCACGACCAATGAATTGCGGGCCTTTTTTCGCGACCTCTGCACGCCGGCCGAATTACAGGCCCTGAAAGATCGCTGGGCAGTCGTGGAACTGCTCAACGAAGGCATGACCTACCGGGCCATTCACGATCGGACCGGCGTCAGCGTAACAACCATCGGGCGCGTCGCCCGTTGCCTGACCGATGGCGCCGACGGTTACCGCATCGCCTACGACCGTTTAACCGCAAACCGCGACGAGTAAAGGACCGGACAAATGATCGACAAACGAACCCGCATCAAAATTGCGATCCAGAAATCCGGTCGTTTGACCGATCGGTCGCTGGATTTACTGGAACGCTGCGGCCTGAAATATACGCGCGGACGTGACCAGCTGATCGGTTTCGGGGAAAACATGCTGGTCGACCTGCTGTTTGTGCGTGACGATGACATCCCGGGGCTGGTCAGAGACGACGTTTGCGACCTTGGCATTGCCGGGCTGAATATTATCGAGGAAAAACGTCTCGAATTTCAGTCACAGGGAAGCACTGACCCGTACACCGAGGTGTGTCCGCTGGATTACGGGCACTGTCGGCTGGCCTTCGGTTACCCGGAGGAAGGCGCCATTCAGGCCATCGGGGACCTCGAAGGCTCGACGATCGCCACGAGTTACCCATTCATATTGCGCGACTTTCTGAGCCAGAGAAATGTATCGGCGCAAGTCGTCGAATTTTCCGGCGCCGTAGAAATCGCACCGAGCCTCGGGCGTGCAGATGTCATCTGCGACCTGGTCTCCACCGGAACCACGATGGCGGCCAACAAGATCCGCGAGGGAGAAACGATCCTGGAAAGCCAGTGCATCCTGCTCAAGACACCCGTGGCTATCTCCCCGGAAAAAACCGAGTGGGTCGACCGATTGCTGCAAAGGATAGGGGGTGTCATGCAGGTGCGTGAAAGCAAGTACATCATGATGCACGCGCCAAAAGTCGCTTTGCCCGACATCACGGCCCTGCTGCCCGGCGCCGAATCGCCGACGGTGCTGCCGCTCGAGGGTTTCAGGGACAAGGTCGCCATCCATGTCGTGTGCCGCGAAAATATCTTCTGGGAAACCCTGGAGGCCCTCAAAGAAGTCGGCGCCAGTTCCATACTCGTACTCCCGGTCGAGAAAATGCTGGCATGACGACACGTCTGAAACGACTCACCTGGTCCGCCCTGGATGCAGCCGGACGCCGCGAGGCGCTGGCCCGTCCCGCCCTGACCCGTCACCCGGAACTGGACGCGCGGGTCGCCGATATCATTGGCCAGGTTCGCGACAATGGCGATACCGCGCTGCGGGACCTGACCCGGCGTTTTGACCGGATCGAACTCGATGCGTTGCGTGTCGATGATGATGAAATCAGGCTCGCCGAACGACAGATCGACACGGCGGCGCGCAACGCCATTGTGACGGCCATCGACCATGTCGAAGCTTTCCACGCGGCCCAGCGCATCGATCCGATACGGGTCGAAACAGCCCCCGGCGTGGTCTGCGAGCGCCTGACCCGACCCATCGATGCGGTCGGCCTCTACGTCCCGGCCGGCAGCGCACCGTTGCCGTCCACGGCGATCATGCTTGCCGTGCCGGCCAGGCTCGCCCGATGCCCGGTGCGCATCGTTTGTACGCCACCGCGCGCCGACGGATGCGCCGATCCGGCCGTCGTCGTGGCGGCCCGCCTGTGCGGGATCGCGGATATTTTTAAAGTCGGCGGCGCACAGGCCATAGCGGCCATGGCTTACGGAACCCGCACCATACCGAAGGTCAATAAGGTTTTCGGTCCGGGCAATGCCTGGGTCACAGCAGCCAAAACGGCGGTTGCCTTTGACCCGGCCGGCGCAGCCCTGGATATGCCGGCCGGACCGTCAGAGGTCATGGTACTCGCCGACGGCTCGACGAACCCGCAGTTTGTCGCGCTCGACCTGTTGTCTCAGGCCGAACACGGGCCGGATTCCCAGGCAATACTGGTGTGCACCGATGCCGCCTTCGCTGCGGCGGTCGAACAGGCGATCGAAACCGCCCTGCCCGCCCTGCCACGGCGCGAGATCATCGAACAATCGCTGGAGCGGAGCGCCTGTCTGCTCGTCGATGACATCGCCACGGCCATCGACCTGGCCAATGCGTATGCTGCTGAACATCTTATAATTCAGATCAGTAATGCAAGGCAATACATTGATTCTATTAAGAATGCTGGATCTATTTTTCTGGGCCCCTGGACACCCGAATCGGTCGGCGATTACTGCAGCGGAACCAACCATGTGTTGCCGACGTATGGTTTTGCCCGCAATTACAGCGGCCTGTCGCTGCGCGATTTCGAGAAACAACTGACCGTGCAGGAACTGACGCGACCGGGACTCGAGGGTCTGGCCCCCACTGTTCTGACTCTCGCCGGACTTGAGGGTCTGGATGCCCACGCGCAGGCTGTCGCCGTGAGACTGGATGACGGCGAACCATCATGAGCACCGTCAAAGACCTCGCACGCCCTGAAATCCGGAATCTGCGCCCGTACCGGCCGGCCGACTCTGAATCCGGCCTGTTGCGCCTGAACGCGAACGAGACACCGTGGCGCCCGGCCGGTGACGGCAGTGCCGACGGACTCAATCGCTATCCGCAGGTCCGTCCGTTCCGGCTGATGGAAACGCTGGCCGATTATTATGACGTCCACACGAACCAGTTGCTCGTGACACGCGGTTCCAGCGAAGCCATCGATTTATTGATACGCTGCTTTTGCAGGCCGGCTGAAGACGACATCATGATTTGTCCGCCGACATTCGGCATGTACGAGGTCTACGCACAGCTCCAGGGCGCCGGCACCGTGACGGTGCCGCTCGATCCCCAGCAAGGCTATGCACTCGACCTTGCGGGCATCGCGGCCGCCGCCTCGGCGCGGACGAAACTGCTGTTCGTCTGCTCGCCGAACAATCCAACCGGCAACCAGATCCCGGCAGCACAGATCGACGCCGCTTGCCGGACACTGAACGGCAAAGGGATCGTCGTCATCGATGCGGCCTATGTCGAATTTGCCGAATCGGATCCGACCCGCGAATTACTCGACCGTCATGCCAACATCGTGATTCTCAGGACGCTGTCCAAGGCATTCGGCCTGGCCGGCATTCGCTGCGGCGCGCTGCTCGCCTCGCCGGCCATCGTCGACCTGGTCGGCTGCATCTTGCCGCCGTATGCCTATCCGACACCCAGTGCCGACGCCGCACTGGCCGGACTCGGCGCGCGCGACGAGCTTGAAGAACGCCTGGCCATCCTGCGCAGCGAACGGCGGCGGGTTGCCACGGCACTGAAAGACCTGCCGGGAGTCGAACAGGTGTTGCCCTCTGCTGCCAATTTTATCCTCGTGCGGACAGCGGCGCCGGCGCGGCTTTTTGCCGCGGCAAAAGCCGGGGGGGTCCTGATCCGTGATTTCAGCTGGGATCCGTTCACGCCCGGATGCCTGCGGATCACCATCGGCGATCGATCGCAAAACGATCAATTACTCGATGCCCTGCGACGAACCGGAACGTAACCCATGACTGAAATACAGAAAATCGCTTTCCTCGACCGTGACGGCACGCTGGTCCGGGAGCCGCCGGATGAACAGGTCGACCGGCTCGACAAAATCGGCCTGATGCCCGGCGTGATTCCCGCCTTGCTGCGAATCAGGGATGCCGGCTACCGGTTCGTCATGATCACCAACCAGGACGGGCTCGGCACCGACAGTTTCCCGGACGAGGCCTTTCGCCTTTGCCAGGATTTTATTCTCGAACTGTTCGCCACGCAGGGCATCGCATTTCAGGAAGTCTTTGTCTGTCCGCACTTTGCCGAGGATCGCTGCCGATGCCGCAAACCCCTGCCCGGTCATATCGGAGACTTCATGCGTCGGGCGAACGTCGACCGCGATGCCAGTTTCGTCGTCGGCGACCGGGACAGCGACCTCGAGTTCGCCGCTGCGCTCGGGCTCGCCGGTTATCGGCTCGGCGATACAGACAACGACGACGTTTTTACATGGCCGCAGATTGCACACGAAATCTGCGACCGGCCGCGACGCGCCAGCATCGCACGCAAGACGAAAGAGACCGATATCCGCATCGACCTGGATCTCGACCGCGAGGGGCCGGGCCAAATCAGGACCGGTATCGGCTTTTTCGATCACATGCTCGAGCAAATCGCCCGGCACGGCGGTTTCTCGCTGGCATTGACCTGCGACGGCGATCTGCAGGTCGACGAACACCACACGGTCGAAGATGTGGCGTTGACACTCGGCAAAGCGTTCGATGAAGCACTGGGCGACAAGCGCGGTATCGGGCGTTACGGCTTCACGTTGCCGATGGACGAGGCGCGGGCGCAAGTCGCAATCGATCTGTCGGGTCGTGCCGTGTTCCGTTTCGACGGTCAATTCCCCCGTGACTCGGTCGGTGAATTATCGACCGAGATGGTCATACATTTCTTCCGTTCGTTCTCCGACAGCCTCGGCGCCGCACTGCATATCAGTGTCTGCGGCCAGAATACGCATCACATGGTCGAAGCCTGCTTCAAGGCAACCGGTCGCGCCTTGCGCCAGGCCAAAACGCGGGTTGGCACCGGATTGCCGAGCACCAAAGGAACCTTGCGGGGCTGACTGATGAGCAGCCCCACGCTCGCAATCATAGACAGCGGCGGCGCCAATATTGCGTCTCTGCAATTTGCGCTGGCCCGACTCGGTGTCGCCGGCCGGTTGACCAGCGACCCGGATATCATCCTCAGCGCGAGCCATGTCATTTTACCCGGTGTCGGCGCTGCGGCCGACTCGATGGCGCGGCTCGAAAAAGCCGGACTCGTCGAGCTGATACCCGGTTTACACCAGCCCTTTCTCGGCATCTGCCTCGGGCTGCAACTCCTGTTCGAAGCCTCCGAGGAAGAGAACGCAAAGTGCCTCGGCGTGTTTTCCGGCACTGCCCGCCTGTTTGCGCCGTCGCCAGAACGCGCCGTACCGCACATGGGCTGGAACCGGATCGCCAGGACCCGCGATTCCGACTTGCTGAATGGAATCCCCGACAGTGCATTTTTTTATTTCGTACACAGTTACGCCGTTGATGTGACCGACGATACGCTGGCTGTATGCGAGTATGGCAAACCATTTACGGCGATAGCGGAACGTGCGAACTTCGCCGCCGCCCAGTTTCACCCCGAACGATCCGGAAAATCCGGCGCACAACTGCTGAAAAACTTTCTTGCCCGATAAGCGATGACCGCAATACGCAAGAAACTCGAAGTCATTCCTGCCATCGACCTGCTCGGTGGCCGCATCGTACGGCTGTTTCAGGGTGATTTCGACCAGGTCACCCGATACACCAGTGACCCGGTTGAGCTGGCAAAACGTTATGCCGACAGCGGGGTCCGGCGCCTGCACGTCGTTGACCTCGATGGCGCCAAAACGGGCAAACCGACCAACCTGCCCATCATCGAATCGTTATCGGCACTGGGACTGGAGATTCAGGCCGGCGGAGGTGTTCGCAACCTGGCGCGACTCAAAGCCCTGTTCGACGCCGGCGTTGCGCGTGGCGTCATCGGTTCGGTCGCCGTCGAGAACCGTGACGAGGTGGCGAGCTGGATGGCGAAAGTCGGCGCCGGAAAAATCATCCCGGCCGTCGATGTGCGTCTCACCGAAGACTACGAACCGGAACTCCTGACCCGTGGCTGGCAGGCCGGCAGTGGCCAGTGGTTATGGCCGCTCGTCGACTACTATCTCGCTCGTGGCGCGACTGAATTCCTGTGCACGGATATCGCCCGGGACGGTACATTACAGGGACCGAACCTGGCGCTTTACGAGACCTGCGCGACGCGTTTTCCACAGGCTGAATTTATCGCCTCCGGCGGTGTCGGCAACCTCGCCGATCTGCAAGCCCTGGACCGGACCGGCATTGCTCGCGTCGTGACCGGCAAGGCATTACTCGACGGCCGATTGACACTCGAGGAGATAGAACGATTCTCGCGCGACGCATAATTCCCTGTCTCGACGTTCGCGACGGACGGGTCGTCAAGGGCGTTCGCTTCCGCGATCACAAGGTCATGGGCGATGTCATGGAACTGGCCTCACGTTATGTGACCGAGGGCGCCGACGAACTCGTGTTTTACGACATCACGGCCAGTCCGGACGGACGTTCTGTCGACCGTCGCTGGATCAACCGCGTCGCCGAAGTGCTGGATATTCCCTTCTCGGTTGCCGGCGGCATTCGCAGCATTGCAGATGCCGAAGAAATCCTGAACTTTGGCGCGGATAAAATCTCGATCAACACGCCGGCCCTTGCCAATCCGGGCCTGATCAATGAACTGGCCAGGCGTTTCGGGTCGCAATGCGTCGTGATCGGCATCGACAGCCTGGCCGAAAGCGGTGATTATCGCGTCTACCGCAATACCGGAGATCCGGACAAGACGAGTCACAGTGGACGCATGACAATTGACTGGGTGCACGAGGTCCAGTCGCGCGGCGCCGGAGAAATCGTACTGAATTGCATGAATCAGGATGGCGTGCGCAACGGCTACGACCTCGCCCAGCTCAAACTCGTTCGCGACCATTGCACGTTGCCGCTGATCGCCTCGGGCGGTGCCGGAACGATGCAGCACTTTGCCGAAGTCTTCAGGGAAGCGCGCGTAGACGGCGGCCTGGCAGCCAGCGTTTTTCACAGTGCCGCCATCAATATCGGAGATTTGAAACACTATCTGCGCGAGCAGTCCATCGAGGTAAGACTATGAACAACACCAAAGACATCGATTTTCTGCTGACGCTGGAGAACGTCATCGCCTCTCGGCGCGGCGCGCGTATCGAAGGCAGTTACACGGCCAAATTATTCGCGGCAGGCACCGCACGGATCGCGCAAAAAGTCGGCGAGGAAGGCGTCGAACTGGCCTTGGCCAGCGTACAGGGCCACAAAGACGAGATACTGCTCGAAGCATCGGACCTGATCTACCATGTGCTCGTAATGCTCCATACTCACGATTTATCGCTGGCCGACGTCGTGCGCGAACTCAAGGCTCGCCACGACTGATGAATTCGATGATTCGAGCAAAAAAAACCCGGCGCAAGGCCGGGTTTTTTCATTCTGGACCGGACTGCGGTTTCACACCGATTCCGGTTCCGGCAAAAGCCGATTACCAGCGATTGCTGCCGCCGTAGCCGCCGCCACCGCCGCCGCGCGGAGCACGTGGCTTGGCTTCGTTGACCTTGATTTCGCGTCCGTCCAGGCTGGTGCCATTGAGTTCCTGGATGGCTTTCTGCGCTTCGCTGTCACTCGACATCTCGACGAAGGCGAAACCCTTGCTCTGCCCGGTATCACGATCCGTGATCACATTGACCGAATCGACCGTGCCGCAATTGCCAAATGTGCTTTCCAGGCTCTGCTGGTCCGTTGAATACGGCAAATTGCCGACATAAAGTTTTCTACCCATGATACCTCCTAAAGGTTCGATAACCGCTCAAGAGGATGAAAGCAGAATTGCCGGCAGACTCGATAGAAGCGATAAAGGCGTGCGGATTATACATTTTTTCTGACGGCTTCAAACTATTCATGCAGAGCGTGTGCTGTCACGGCCGGATCCGGCTACCGGGCTGGCTCGGCGCCTCAATGACCGGAACGTCTGCGGACCGCCAGAAGGCCGAGAACCTGGGCGATACAGACGATACCGGTCATGCCGAGCAGCGCCGCATAACCCGCCCGCCCGCGCGATTCGAGCACCTGGAAGCCCACCCCGTGCAAAATCGTCAACCCGAACACGAAATAACTCAGCCGATGCAGGCGTTTCCACCGGATCTGCCCCAGCCATGCCAGCGACCGGTTGTTTGAAAGCGCCAGCAGCATGACGACAAGAATCCCGACGATAAAACCGATGACGGTCGACCACAGGAAAAAAGTCTCGCGCACCGCAGCCGGCGGTGCAGAGACTGCATGGACGACAAAGACATCCATGTAGCCGGGCGTCATCGATTCCGCGGTCCCGGCAACCAGGTGTACGAGGCCGATGATTCCACACCAGATCGCAACATCGCGACGCAAAGTATGGTTCAGCATCGCGCGACCGGTCCGTACCGCTCGCAAGGGACCGACCAGCAAGACAAAACCGATCATCAGTACAAACAGGTATGCCGACATGAGACTCAATCGATCGAGTGTTGCGGCGGGTTCCCCGGCGAAGGCAGCAGCAGCCAGGGCCGCAAAACTCATTGCCGCGAGCAAGCCGTGCGTACGCTGTCTCGATACGAACAAATCCGGTCCTGGGTGAAAGTTTAAACCGCCGGCAATCCGGCTATATCGCGATCTCGCGCGCCGGTTCACGCAGGTTGTAGTGCGAGCTCATGACGAAACCATACGCGCCGGCGTTGGCCACCAGTAAAATGTCGCCCTCACTGCAGGCCGGCAGCAATCGGTCCGTCCCGAGCTTGTCGCCGGTCTCGCAGATAGGCCCGACCACGTTGACGATCTGCTCCGATGATGCGTCCAGGCGCGTCAGGTTCGCGATTTCATGATAGGCGCCGTACAACGCCGGCCTGATCAGGGAGTTCATGCCGGTTGTGACGCCGACATACTGTATGTCACCCTTGCCCTTGATCTGAGTCACGGACGCCAGCAAGACACCGGCCTGGGCAACGACATAGCGTCCCGGCTCCATCCATAACTCGAATTGCGGATGCGCAGACTTCAGTTCCGTCAGGCTCGCGTTCAGCGCGGTCATGTTCAGCTCATCCTGTCCCGGTTTCTCGGGCACCCCCAGTCCGCCGCCCAGATCGAGCATGCGCACATCGGGAAACGTCCGGGCTACGTCAATCAGCCGTGCGGCAACGTCCTGCCAATTCCCGGGCTGCAGGATCCCGCTGCCGATATGTGCATGCAGACCGACGATACGCACGTCGTGGCGCCCGGCCAATTCACGTACCTCGTCGAGCTCGAACAGCGGGATACCGAACTTCGAGTGAATACCCGCGGTGCGCACATGCTCATGATGTCCCCGGCCCTGACCGGTATCCAGACGCAGGAAGACATCGCTGCCGCGGAACATCTCGCCCCATTGCGTGAGTGGATACAGGTTATCGAGCGTCACCCAGACGCCACGCTCCAGCGCATGCGCGTACTCTTCGCGTGGCGCAAAATTGGGCGTGAACAGGATGCGCTGCCGGTCGAGGTCCGGGAACAGGGTCAGCACATGCGCGATTTCGCCGGGAGAAACGCACTCGAAGTTCAGACCCGACGCCTCGATGGTGCGCAGGACCTGCGGATGACTGTTTGCCTTGATCGCATAAAACACCCGATCGATATTGTCCATCGACAGCAGGCGCTCGCAGGCGCCACGGATCGATTCGGTGTCGTATACATACGATGAAGAGGCTTCGGCACCGATTTCCAGCAGCTGGCTGCGCTTGCGCGCCCACCAGGGTTCGGCAACCGCGGGCACCGGCGCCGAATCGCTTTGCAACTCCGTCCAGGTCGGACCGAACACGGCATCGGAGCCGGCCGGCCGGACGAGGTTGCCATGCAACTGCTTGATCAAGCGAAATGCCTGGCCCTCCTCGACCACGAAGCTCAGGTTCAGGTCGCTGGCGGCCTGGCTGACCAGGTGAATCCGGTGTTCGGCAAAGACTTCGAGCGCCGGGCCGATTTCGTGCAGCATGGCACGAATCTTCTGCCCGACAAGACTGACGACCTCCGCCTTGTCGATGATCCTAACGCGGCAGAGCCGTTCGAGTGCCTGACGCAGCCGCGCCAGCGTGTCGCTGTCGATCGATTCGTGCGCGGTATCGAGCGTCACGGTCACGTTACTCTCGGCCGTTGAAACCAGGTCGACGGACAGGCCCATGTCGCTGAAACAGCGGAAAGCCTCGGCCAGGAAACCGACCTCCCGCCACATGCCGACGGTTTCCATGGACACGACCGTGATGTCGCCACGGCTCGAAATTGCTTTGACCGCCGGCGCGTCGCTACCCGGGTCGCGGCTGATCAGCGTGCCGTCCAGCGTGGGTTGCGCCGTGCAACGCACGTGCAACGGGATGGCATGCGTGCGGACCGGGCGGATGCAACGCGGGTGCAGAACCGCCCCGCCCGTCGATGCAATCTCCTGGGCCTCTTCATAACTGAGGGTTTTCAGCAACCGGGCGCCGTTGACGACGTGCGGGTTCGCGCTGAACAGCCCGGGCACATCGGTCCAGATTTCCAGGCCGACGGCACCGAGCTTCGCCGCCAGGTAAGCCGCCGACGTATCCGAGCCGCCGCGTCCGAGCAGCACGCTGTCTCCTGCCGGGTTTCGTGCGATAAAGCCCTGCGTCAGTATCACCCTGTCGCTCGCTGCCAGGTGAGCCTGAACGGCCGGATCGGGGTCGAAAGCGCAACTGGCCGACAGATAGCGCGAACGTTCATTCTCGTGCGGCATATCGATGCTCTGCAGAATATCGCGCGCATCGGTCCAGGCCACCGACAGGCCCTGTGACTCCAGGTAGGCTGCGCCGAGTGTCGTTGCCATCAGCTCGCCAAGCGCCATGACCTTGACATGTACACGCGGGCTGATTTCCCGGATCAGGCGAATGCCGGCCAGCAGCTGCTCGAGATCTGCGATGAATCCCGCCAGCAGGGTCCGGCCATCGATGCCCAGACCGGCGGCCAGCTCCAGGTGCACATCGACAATCTCGTCGTACCGTTGCCGATGATCGCCGTCAACTGCTGCGGCGAGCGCAGCCTGCAGACGATTCGAGACGGTTGCCAGCGCCGAGTGTACGATGACCGGACGATAGCCCATGGTCAGGCGCTCGCGCAGCAGCACGCAAACCGTCTGCCAGCATGCGGCGCTCGACACGCTCGTACCGCCGAATTTCATGACCAGCCACCGGTGGTCATCGCCGGTATTCGTATCTCGCTGTGGAAAGGTATCCTGGTTAATCGTATTCACGTCTTCATCCGGGTTTGTCGTCACCGGGGCTCCGGTACACTGGTACAAAAAAACCCGCTTCGGTCATACCGTTGCGGGCTTGCTGGCTTTTCACTTGCGCTGATTGCTATGGATTACACAATCGGGTGACTCACACCCACGCAACAATGCCCGCACGGCCCACCGCCCTGCGTTTCATTGTCATTCGTTTGTCATGGCCAGCGATATGCATGCGCGAGAGTAGACCGAAAGCCGGCCACCAAGTCAAGGCATCTGGATGGACGTGGGTCAGATCTTCGTGGTCACCGCCCCTTCCGAGGCGGAACTGACCAGTGCAGCGTATTTGCGCAAGGTGCCGGAAGGTTCGACTGCCGCAGACGGTCGCCACGCTGCCCGGCGGCGCTCCAGCTCTTCGGCCGGCACATCGACATCGATCGTGCGCAGTTGCGCATCGATCGTTATCCGGTCGCCGTCCTCGATCAGGGCAATCGGCCCGCCGAGCGCGGCCTCCGGTGTCACGTGACCGACGACGAAACCGTGACTGCCCCCGGAAAAGCGCCCATCGGTGATCAACGCGACCTGATCGCCGAGCCCCTTGCCCATGATCGCGCTGGTCGGACTGAGCATCTCACGCATGCCGGGGCCGCCCTTCGGACCCTCATAACGCAGCACCAAGACGTCACCGGCAACGACCGTACCGTCGAGGATCGCTTGCAGCGACTCTTCCTCCGAAGCAAAGACCCGGGCTGAACCGGTAAAGCGCAACCCCTCCTTGCCGGTGATCTTTGCTACCGCCCCATCTGGGGCTACATTTCCATATAAAACAACTAAATGACTTTCTTTCTTAATGGGATTAGTAAAGTCACGAACAATCGTCTGTCCATCCGGATAGTCCGTCACATCAGCCAGATTCTCGGCAACCGTTCGCCCTGTGACCGTCAAACAATCACCGTGCAGCAGGCCTTTGCCCAGCAGCCGCTTCATCAGCGGCTGGATGCCGCCGATCGCGATCAGCTCCGACATGGCATATTGACCGCTCGGCCGCAGATCAGCCAGGACCGGGACCTTCTGCCCGATACGGGTGAAATCGTCGAGGCTGAGCTCGACACCGGCCTCGTACGCCATCGCCAGCAGGTGCAATACGGCGTTCGTTGAACCGCTCAGCGCGATCACGACGGTGATGGCGTTCTCAAAGGCCTGGCGGGTCAGGATGTCCGACGGCTTGATGTCTTTTTTCAGCAGCTCGATGACGGCCGCCCCGGCACGCCGGCAATCATCTATTTTCTGCGGCGAGACGGCGTCCTGCGCCGAGCTATCGGGCAGACTCAGGCCCAGCGCCTCGATTGCCGATGCCATCGTGTTGGCCGTGTACATGCCGCCGCAGGAGCCCGGACCCGGGATGGCGGTGCGTTCCACCTCCAGTAACTCCGTTTCTGACAGCGACCCGCCGGCAACGCCACCGACTGCCTCGAACACGGACACGATATCGCGACGTTTGGCGCCGGGCAGGATCGTGCCGCCATAGACAAACACGCTGGGCCTGTTCAGCCGCGCCATCGCCATCACGCAACCGGGCATATTCTTGTCGCATCCGCCGATGGCGACGAAGACGTCGAAACCTTCGCCGGCCACGACCGTCTCGATCGAATCGGCGATCACTTCGCGCGACACGAGTGAAAATCTCATGCCCGGCGTGCCCATCGAAATGCCGTCCGAGACCGTAATCGTGTTGAACTGTACGGCTTTGCCGCCGGCCTCATCGGCGCCGGCCGCTGCCGCATCGGCCAGCTTGTCGATATGCATGTTACAAGGCGTCACCATGCTCCACGTCGAAGCGATACCGATCTGGCTCTTGTTGAAGTCGTCATCGGCAAACCCGACGGCGCGCAGCATCGCCCGGCTCGGCGCCTGCTCGATGCCATCGACGACGACGCTCGAATACCGGCGACGACCGTTGTTATTGTCTGGTCCGTTCGTGGACATGATTTTCCTCACGTAATGGCAATGGAACCGGAACCGAACCCCGTTTCCTTCGCAGCGCACTATTGCGGACCCGTCGCGCCGCGTCAACCGCGACGGAGACCGTCCCACGGACCGAATCAGGCGGCAACGAGACGCGGGCGATGGAACGGTTCGCCGGGCGATGACAGCAATTCATCGCATAGCTCCAGGACGGTCGCCGGACGCTGCTCCCGATACAGGGCGAGACCCGCCCGCAGCGCCCGCCATTGGCGCCGGCTTAACATCGACGGGCGCTCGGGTTTCAGGCCCAGGGCCTCCACTTCTACGGCCGAGTGGCGGCCAAACGGTCGCCGGCCAACGAGCATGCGATAAGCCATGAGCGCCAGAGAATAAACGTCGTCACGAATGTCCGGCTGTGCGCCATGATGCACTTCGATGCTGGAATAGCCCCGCGTGATCGCAAACGGTTCGCTCCCCGCTGTCGACACAATGGTCTCCGTGTGGCCGAAATCCAGCAACTTGATATCGCTGTCTGTCGTCATGAAGACATTGCCGGGCTTGATATCGCCGTGCACGATGCCGTGGCGGTGGGCAAAGGACAGCGCCGAGGTAACCTGCAACAAGACGGCACGAAACGCGGCGGCCGGCATCGGGCGCCCCCTGGTTCGATCCAGACGTGTTGCCAGCGTTTCTCCATCGAGCCATTCCATGACGAGGAAGAACCGTTGCCGTTCCCGATCCAGTTCGTATACCCGTCGGATACCCCGATGCACGAGGCACTGGGCATTGACCGCTTCGCGTTGCAGGGAACGTATCGCCTCCCGGCAGGTGCAGTGTCGATGCTGAATGATTTTGATGGCGACCCGGGGATCCGTGCAACCGACTTTCATCCGGCGTAAATCCCGTGCCAGAAAGACCTCGCCGATACCGCCCTTGCCGACCCGGGCGCAGATCTCGAAATGTCCGGCCAGCAGGACGCAACGGCCCGGCTCGATGGTACCGGGCGAATCGACGGCCGCCTGGATATCGGCGACCAGGATATGCATCGCCGAATCCGTTACCAGGCCCGATTCATTGGCCACGCGCAAATAATGCAGCATCGACACAGCCCGGTCCTGATCCGCCGCGACACACCGGATCAACTCGCGACGCACTGCCGACAGCGGCGTCCTGCCAACGATATAGGCAGACAGGACGGCCCGGAAAACAGCAAATCCGGCATCGCGCACCGGTTCGGCGGACCCGGCGTGAGGACGATCTGAAATATGAATGTGACGAATCATCTGCAGACATCCTGTTGGGAGTTTTCATTATCCGGATGCAGGCGGGCAGTGTAACAGCGCTGCACATGATTTTACATAACCAAGGCAACGTACTGATATTACAGATATTTTATTCAGGCAACAGCTTGCCGGGATTCATGATCCCGTGCGGGTCCAGCGTCTCCTTGATTTGTCTCATCAGCGACAGTTCAACGCCGCCGCGCAGCCTCTGCAGTTCGCCTGACTTGAGCCGCCCGATCCCGTGCTCGGCGCTGAAACTGCCGCCCAGGGTGGCCGCCAGTGAGTGCACGGCGGTCGTGATCTCGTCCCGGTAGCCCAGAAACCGGTCGCGGGCCATGTCATCCGGTTGATTCAGGTTGAAATGCAGGTTGCCGTCGCCCAGGTGTCCAAAGGCGACGACCTTCACGCAGGGAATCCGCTCGCTCACCAGGCGATGCGCCTGCGCGAGAAACTCGCCGATCCGCGAGACCGGCACGGAGATATCGTGCTTGATGCCTGCGCCGGCGGTTTTTTGCGCTGCCGAGATACTGTGGCGCATGCGCCAGAGTTCATCGCGCTGGGAAACACTCTGCGCAAGCACGGCATCGGTCACCAGCCCCTCTTCCATCGCCGCGGCCAGAAAAGCTTCGAGCGCGATATCCGCCGCATCGCCCGGCGCTGCACTCCCAAGTTCTAGTAACAATACCCAGTCCTCCGGCTCGTCGAACGGATTGCGGGCACCGTCCACATGCGCCAGCACCAGCTCGACAGCGAGACGATTGATCAGCTCCAGCGCCATCAACTGATCGCCGAGCAGACTGCGTGCCCGGCTATGGAGACGAACGGCTGCAGCCGGATCCGGTACCGCAACCCAGGCCGTGGCCACGCTGCGCGGGCGCGGGAATAATTTGCAGGTGGCCGCCGTAATCAACCCCAGCGTGCCCTCAGCGCCAATAAACAGTTGTTTGAGATCGTAACCGGTATTGTCTTTGCGCAAGCCTCGCAACCCGTCGAAAATTCGCCCGTCGGCCAGAACCACCTCCAGGCCCAGCACCAGGTTCCGGGTGTTGCCATAACGCAGAACATTCGTTCCGCCGGCATTCGTCGATATGTTGCCGCCGATCCGGCAACTGCCTTCGGCGGCGAGACTTAACGGAAACAGGCGATCCGCCCCGGCCGCAGCCGCCTGCACATCCGCGAGCAGGCACCCGGCCTCGACCGTAATCGTGTCATTATCTCGGTCGACCTCCCGAATCGCCGTCATGCGCCGCGTCGACAGCACGATTTCAGGCCGTTCGGGTGTCGATGCCGGTATCGCGCCGCCGACGAGTCCGGTATTACCCCCCTGGGGCACGACGCCGATGCGCTCGGCATGACACAGCGCCAGAATCCCGGCCACCTCGGCCGCTGTTGCCGGCGCCAGCAATGCGGGCGTACGCCCGGTGTACAGGCCACGCCACTCGGTCAGCGCCGGCTCTAACTCAGCCGGGTCGGTGACGATGCCCACCGGGCCGACAATCGATGTAAAACGCCGTAACAATGCCGGACTCAAATCCGTCTTCATACCCGAAAATACCTGTTGTCCTGAAGTGTCCGTGATGACTATTATGCAGTCCCGGGCTAAATGGTGTCAGACACCGATTTCGAGCGCCATTTGCCGGGATTTCATTTTCCCCCGCTTCGAATGAGCAGACCAGGCCATCCACCCGTCATGATTTTCGAATCACCCGAGAATTTTTCCACCTCGGCACTTTTCGACCTTGATCGACAACTCGATCTGCGTCAACGCGGCAACCTGATTGAACTCGACCGGCAACTCCACGAATTGTGGTCACTGGGCAAGAATTTCATTCTGGGCTGGTGCCCGACAAAAACGGGTATCGAATTGCTTGTCGTCCATCATTATGCAATTGCCAATTATACGATCAGCAGCGCAGGTCAGCGCGCGGACCTGCCGCCGCCCGATGACACACATGCTTTCGTCATGCGAATGCTGACCGGTTCGCGCCGACTCAACGCACGCCAGCTCACCACGGCGGCCAGACTGTTTGACTGTGAACCGTACCGGCGAACCCTGCGTCAGCCTCTGAGTGACAGCGCGGTCGAAACCAGGATTATCGACCGGCTCGTACAGCGATACAGCGTCAGCCACGTACCGAACCGCGCTGTTGCGCTATTTGATATCGTCGGCTTCAGCCTGCTGAGCCCTTTCGAACAGATGACGCAGATCAACAGTCTGTCGCACTCCCTGAATTCGGCGCACAGCAAGATGCTGACCAAGCGCATGAATATCAACTTCGCCCGTTCCAGTACCGGCGACGGGTTTTATATCTGGAACCGCGACCTCGGGCCCGAAGCGAATATCCAGCTCTACCATTTCATGCACCTGGTGCTCGCCGACAATGCCATTGCACGCAGCAAGGCGCTGGGACGCACGGTACCGGAACTGCGGGCCGGCTTTCATATCGGCAGTTGTTACGAATTTTACCAGGCCGAAGGACTGAATCCGGCGATGCACAGTTACATCGTTGGCGATGTCACGATCGAACTGGCACGGATGATAGAACGCGCGCTGCCCGGCCAGATCCTGGTCGGAGAATTTCAGGCCGGCACGGAAACGAAAGAATACGGAGAACCGCACACAGAGGGCATCGACTCAATCCGGTTTATTGAAATTGCACAGCACAATCTGTCACAACTCAATGGCCTGGAGCTGGCAGGCGATGCAATCGCATCGATCAAATGTTATCTGACCGGGAGAGCCCGGTCGGATGGATCATTTACGATTCGCAAGCTGACGTTGAGCGACAAGCACGGCCTGACGCGCTGTGTGTTCAATGCCAAAATCAATATCTACCGAATCGGCGGAACGCCAATACTGCTCGGCATCGAGGACCGCCGCCTGCCTGGAGACGGGTTTATCGTTGCTACAGCAGAGCACATCCATGTCGAGCCCCGGTTACACCCGGTCACGCCAGATGTTCTTCCTGAAACATGACCCAGACCGATAAAAACAGGGCGGCAATGACCGGGCCGATCACGAATCCCGAAATGCCGAAGATCGACAAGCCACCCAGTGTTGCCAGCAGAATAATGTAATCCGGCATTTTCGTGTCGCGCCCGACCAGTAGCGGCCGCAACAGGTTGTCGATCAATCCAATCACCAGTGCACCGAACATGGCCAGCGCCAGTGCCTTTACCCATGCACCGCTTATCAGCAGGTAGATCGCGACCGGCGCCCAGACGATACTGGCGCCGACAATCGGCAATATTGACAGAATGACCATGATGACACCCCAGAATACCGCACCGGTAATGCCCAGAATCGCAAACATGACACCGCCCAGGAAACCCTGCACAAGCCCGATGACCAGCGTTCCCTTGATCGTTGCCCGGGACACCTCGGCAAACTTGGCAAACAGCGCTCGTTCTCGATCATCGCCGAACGGCAAAGCCAGCACGAGTGCGGCGAGCATGATCTCGCCGTCACGCAAGACAAAGAACAACAGGTACAACATCAGGCAAAACATGACCAGAAAACTGGCGACATTCTGCCCGGCCGTCAGGGCGAGCTGCCCGATGAACTGGGTACCTTTGATCGCCGCTGCAGACAGTTTTGCCGGCAATTCATCGAGATTGATCCCAATGGCTTCCGCGCGCTCGGCCAGGTGCGGAGACACGCCCTGAGCCCAGTGCAAAGCAGCACCGGGATCGATTTCACCACGCTGGATCATGCCGTAAATAGCGGCGGCTTCTTTCACGACCGCCGAGGCGATCAGCATCGCCGGCAACAGGACCGTAACGAAAATCAGGATGACTGAAAGCGTGGCCGCGAGCGAGGTGCGCCCGTTCAGCCTGCGTTCGAGAAATTGCTGCACAGGCAGAAAAATGATACCGATAATCGCAGCCCAGAATATCGGTTGAAAAAAACCGGACAGTAGCCAGAAAAAAGCGATCGATACCGCAATCAGCAGGCCAATGAAAAAGACGTTCTGTAGCTTCTTTTCCTGCACATCATTCCCGCCGGAGCCGGCCGCCCGATACAGCCCGATGCAGAAAATAAATTATGGCGTGTGTGAAGCCGGTCACAGCAGACCGATCCTCTGGACGTTCAAATGAAAGGATGATAACGGCCTCGAAAAGAATTCGCTCGCAATGATCACGGTCTGGTTCATGTTAATCGCAACGGGGATCATCCTGATCGGGGTCCTGGAAATCCTCGATTCCTGATATAGCGGCCCTGTCTCCGTCGGGCAGGCAAACCATATTGTCTAATGACCATAGACGCGTACCCGCTGTTGCTTCCAGTAGCCCAGCACTCTGAGCTGTTCTATATCTGCGTAGTAAATCTCGTTGATCCCGTACTCTCTGGCGATCGCACCAATACCGTTCACGTCCCACGTAACGCTGACGTAAAATGTCACCTGTTTGATATCGCCGCTGCTGCTCTCGTCACCAGTCGGAGTCGATATAAAATCCGTCGTCAGCGGGGTTACCGTATGTGAGTAAATGCAACCGGGCAACACCAGGCAACACCCGAGCAAAATGAGGAGCCGGCACACCGGATCAATCTCCGTAAACGATCGTCGTAACCTTGGCGTAGGCCCCGAAAAAATATATCTGAACCTTCCGGTCCGCATGATTAACTTGCGTGATGCCGCCATTCTCGGCCGCGGACTTCGTACCGGCATCACCCCACAATACGAGCCACATCACCGAATGCAGGGAGGACTCTCCCGTCTTGTCTCCCAGCCGCGTTTTATCGAGGTTGGTATCCAGCGGCGTAACCGTATTGGTATACAGGCAACCGGAAAGAAGCAGACCGGATGAAAAAACCAGCAACAGGGTACGCAGCAACCTGGACATGAATATTCCTTATACGAAGCACTGATGTATGTGACAACTCGAGCGACAGGACGCACAACGCCTTTAATGACAGGAATATAGCAGAATCCAGGAAGACTTCGGAATCGGGGCTGTACGATAGCGGTAATTTATTGACACAGTACGCAATACGCGCTGATCGGGAGCATTCGATGCTGGAATCCCTGCAATCGGCGTGGCGAAACCCGAACAAATAAACTGATTTCAGGCATGAAATCGGGCTGTTAAGACCATTATTCCTGCCGTTCCCAATCAAAATTTCTTTGCTTCCGGGACCTTGCGCTGGTCCGACCCCAATCCGGTTTTTATTGGTCGGGGCGAGAGGATTCGAACCTCCGACCCCCTGCACCCCATGCAGGTGCGCTACCAGACTGCGCCACGCCCCGATTTGTTTCTGGTGAAATCAGTCGCTGTTACCCGACTGCCGACATTCAATGCAGACCTGGAATCAGCCGCTGCCGGTGTTGCGCATGATAACCCACTGCGGGGCTAGCGTCTCAGGAGCTTCAGAATTTCCTCGAGTTCCTTGCGCATCTGTTTGATAACCTGCTGGCTGTGAGACAGGTCGCTCTTGGCCTCCTCGCCGGTCAGTTTCTGGCGGGCGCCACCGATGGTAAACCCGTCATCGTAAAGCAGGCTGCGGATCTGGCGGATGATAATGACATCCTGGCGCTGATAGTAGCGCCGGTTGCCACGCCTTTTAACGGGTTTGAGCTGCGGAAACTCCTGCTCCCAATACCTGAGCACATGGGGCTTTACAGCACAAAGTTCGCTGACTTCACCAATCGTGAAATAGCGTTTTCCCGGAATAGGCGGTAATTCGTCGTTATTCCCCGGTTCCAGCATAGGATTCCACTCGGGCCTTTAGTTTTTGACCGGGACGAAATGTCACCACACGTCGTGCAGTAATCGGAATCTCTTCGCCCGTTTTCGGGTTACGACCCGGCCGTTGATTTTTATCCCGCAAATCGAAGTTGCCGAAACCGGACAACTTGACCTGTTCCCCACTGACGAGTGCCGCACGCAGGTCTTCAAACAATACGTCGACAAGTTCTCGTGCTTCTCTCTTGTTCAAACCCAATTCGTTGAACAATGATTCCGCCATATCCGCTTTGGTAAGGGCCATCTTTCCTTATTCTCTAATAGTGGCGTTGAAGTCGCGGCTCAGGCGATCTATCACCGCATGCATGATTCCATCCACGTCGGTCTCTGTAAGGGTGCGGGAAGTCTCCTGTAAAATCAAGCCTAAAGCCACACTCTTAGAACCAATCTCGATGTTTTCTCCGACAAAAATATCAAATACGACCAGGTCGCGTAATGTACCGCCGGCCACATCGCGCACGACCTGCTCGAGATCGTGAACCGGCACGTCTTCGCAGACGATCACGGCAAGGTCGCGGCGCACGGCCGGAAATTTTGAAATCGGTCTAAACGCCGCCACTTTTGCGGCTGTCATTGGCTTCAGAGCCACTTCGTACAGGACCGGCGGCACGGTCAGCCCGAGCTGCCTGGCCAGGGCCGGGTGCAATTCGCCGAGCCAGCCGATATCGGCCCCGTTGCGTCTCACCCGCGCCGTTCGCCCGGGCCGCAACGCCGGATGCTCAGCGGCGACAAAATCAAATTCGGAACCGGCGCCGGTCAGGCCAAACAGCGTTTGCAAATCCGCCTTTATGTCAAATAGATCTGCGGTCCGGGGCTCACTGCCCCACTGCTCGGGCACAACCGTCCCACAGGCCAACCCGGATAGAACGCATTCTTCTTTTATTTCATCAGGTTCTGAAATAAACCTGATACCTGACTCGAAAATACGAATGCGGTTGTGCTGCCGGCTCTGGTTGTGTTTCAGCACACCGATCAATCCCGGCCACAGCGACCGGCGCATGACCGACAATTCCGAGGAGATGGGATTGCTCAGTGCGAGTGCCTCGACGCCTGCGGCAAAGGCCGCATCGAGCCGGCGCTCGACAAAGCTGTAAGTCATCGCCTCCTGGTAGCCGCAAGCCACCAGCGTCGCCCGTAACCGGTCCATCGAGACAGTGGATTCACTGACCGAACCCAGGCGCGCGGTTGCCGTCCCGGGAATCGACGGGATACGGTCATAGCCGTACAGGCGTACGACTTCTTCGATCAGATCGGCCTCGATTTCAATATCGAAACGTGACGACGGCGCCGTCGCGGACCACCCGTCCGGCGTCTCGTCGATGGACAGGCCGAGTCCTTCGAGCAATGCACAAACTTCGCCCGCGGCAATATCGACGCCCAGTACATTGGCCAGCCGCTGCCGGCGCAATGTCACCGGCGCATTGACCGGAATTTCATCGTCATGACTCACCTCGACCAGCGGTCCGGGTTTGCCGCCGGCAATCTCGAGCAACAGGGACGTTGCCCGCTCGATGGCCCGCGCCTGATTCTGCGGATCGACACCGCGTTCAAAGCGCACCGAGGCGTCAGTATGCAAACCGACACGCCGGGCCCGGCCGGCGATCACGTCACGATTGAAGAAGGCCGATTCGAAAAATACCGATGTCGTGTGTTCGTCGACGGCCGTGTCGAGCCCCCCCATGATCCCTGCCATCGCAATTGCACCGCCCTGATCCGCGATGACCAGGACCCCGGGATCGAGCGTGACCGTTTGCCCGTCGAGCAGCAGTAACTCCTCATCCGGCTCGGCCCGACGCGTGACGATGCCCCCCGATAGTTTGGCCAGATCGTAACCATGCATCGGCTGGCCCAGTTCGAGCATGACGAAGTTGGTCACATCGACGACCGGGGAAATCGGGCGCAGCCCGCTGCGGCGCAGTCGCTCTCGCAGCCACAGGGGGGTCTCGGCCCGGGGATCGATATCCTCGATCACGCGGCCGCAGAATCGGGCGCAACCGGCGCCTGCGCGCAGCTCGACCGGGAAAACGGTCTCCGTTTCGGGCGGAACCGGCGGGACCGGCGGTTCCGTGAACCCCAGTCTTTCGCTTGCAGCAATATCCCGGGCGATGCCGAGGACACAGAAACAGTCGGCACGATTCGGTGTCAGATCGATGTCGATGACCCGGTCGTCAAGCGCCAGTGCGCTGACGATCGATGTGCCGGGTGTTGCCGCATCGCCCAGCGGCAAAATTCCGTCCGTGCTTTCCGCAATGCCCAGTTCGACGTCCGAACAGAGCATTCCCGCAGACGTTTCACCGCGTATTTTGCTTCGCCTGATCTTCAGTCCGCCGGGCAGGACGGCGCCAACCAGGGCCACCGGATACTGTCCGCCGGCCCGTACATTTCTGGCGCCGCAAACGATCGACAAAGGCTCGGCCTGTCCAACGTCGACACTGCAAACAGACAGCCGATCCGCATTCGGATGCGCGGCAACGTCCAGAACCCTGCCGACGACCACGTCGGCAAGCGCCGGGGCGACCGGCTCCACGCTGTCGACTTCCAGGCCAAGCATCGTCAACCGGTGCACGAGGGCGGCCGAATCGAGATCCGGGTCGACCCACTCCCTGAGCCATGCTTCACTGATCTTCACCCGATACTGCCCCGCCTACCTGAACTGACGCAAAAACTGCAGGTCATTATCGAAGAACAGCCGCAGATCATCGACGCCATAGCGAAGCATCGCCAGGCGTTCGACGCCCATGCCAAATGCATAACCGGTAAATTCTTCCGGATCGATGCCGACATGATTCAATACGTTCGGATGCACCATGCCGCAGCCCAGGATCTCCAGCCAGCGACCGGACTCGGACAGTACGTCAACCTCGGCCGATGGCTCGGTAAACGGAAAATAGGACGGCCGAAAACGCAGTTCTGCATCGCGTTCGAAGAAATGCCCGACAAACTCGTGCAACACGGCCTTGAGATTGGCAAAACTGACACCACGATCGACAACCAGCCCCTCGACCTGGTGAAACATCGGCGTGTGGGTCTGATCCGAATCGCAGCGGTACACGCGGCCCGGTGCAATCAACCGGACAGGCGCTCCGTGCTTCGTCATCTCGCGGATTTGCACCGGTGACGTGTGCGTGCGCAGCAGCTTGCCCGATGGAAAATAAAAAGTGTCATGCATCGCCCGCGCGGGGTGATTTTCGGGAATATTCAGCGCATTGAAATTGTGTTCTTCGTCCTCGATCTCCGGGCCGGTGCGCACACTGAACCCGGCAGCACGAAAAATTCCCTCGATACGCTCGCGGGTACGCGTCACCGGATGCAAACCGCCCGGCTGCTGCCCTCGCCCCGGTAGCGTGACATCGACGGCGCCGGCAGAAAGCTCCTGCGCCAGCTGTTCACTGTCGAGCATGTCCCGGCGTGCCTGCAGTGCCGCCTGAAGCTGCTGCTTGGCCTGATTGATGGCCTGACCGGCCGCCGGCCGCTCGGCAGCCGACAGTGAACCGAGCTGTTTGAGTTGCGCCGTCAGTTCACCCTTTTTGCCCAGAAACCGGACCCTGATGTCGTCGAGTCCCGACAGATCCGCGCACGCTGCTATTTCCTTGCGTGCGCGACTGATCAATTCTTCAACATCGGGCATCGATTCAATTCGGTTCAGCGGTGAACATTCCACCCGAAACACCGGTTCCGGATGCGGATGAACTAGGCTTTGGCTATCCCTGCTTTTGCCTGCTCGGCGAGCGCGGTGAATGCCGCCGCATCGTGCACAGCCAGATCGGCCAGCATCTTGCGGTCGATTTCGATGCCTGCCCGGGACAGGCCATTCATGAAACGACTGTACGACAACCCGTTCAGGCGGGCCGCCGCATTGATCCGCGTGATCCACAACGCACGAAATTCGCGCTTGCGCACGCGCCGGTCACGATACGCATACTGACCGGCCTTGATGACCGCCTGCTTGGCAACCCGGTAGACCTTGCTCCGCGCTCCGTAATAACCTTTTGCCTTGTCGAGGACTTTCTTGTGGCGTGCCCGTGCGACGACGCCTCTCTTGACCCTGGCCATACATCTCTCCTGAAATCGTAAATCGAAAAAAACCGTCGCTGAATCGGGATCAGGCGTGCGGCAAAAGCTTCTTGACTGCGGCGATATCGGCTTCGGCGATATGTGCATCCGCGCGCAGATGGCGTTTTCGCTTCGTGGTTTTCTTGGTCAGGATATGGCGGCGGTGGGACTGGGCACGCTTGAACTTGCCCTTTCCGGTGCTGCGAAAACGTTTCGCCGCGCCGCGGTTGGTTTTTAACTTCGGCATTTTATGCTCCATTTGTAGCCTGACCCGAACCGAAGCCAATCTCCGGCCGAAGCAGGCGGGTTGGGAAGAAAAACCGGGATCAGCCCCGCATCGATTCCTCCAACTCACTTTTTATTCGCGCCAGCGACCCGGGTCGCTGCCGCAAAATTCAATGCTTTTTCGGCGCCAGCACCATAATCAGCTGGCGACCTTCCATCTTCGGAAACTGCTCAACCGTTCCGTAATCGGCAAGATCGGCTTCGACACGCTTGAGCAATTGCATGCCCAGTTCCTGATGGGCCATTTCCCGTCCACGAAACCGGAGTGTGACCTTGGTCTTGTCGCCCTGCTCGAGAAAGCGAATCAGGTTTTTCATCTTGACCTGGTAATCGCCGACCTCGGTTCCCGGGCGAAACTTGATCTCTTTGAGCTGCGTATGCCTCTGCCTGGTTTTGCCTGCCTGAGACTTCTTCTTCTGCTCAAACAGGTATTTACCAAAGTCCATGATTCGGCAAACCGGCGGGTCGGCGTTGGGCGCCACCTCGACCAGATCCAGGTCCTGCTGTTTGGCCAGGTCAATGGCACTATCGCGCGCCATGACGCCTGCTTGTTCACCTGCAGAATCAATCACTCGTACCTGAGTGGCATCAATTTCCTGATTTCGTCTAATCCGCTTTTTAGCGATTCGTCAATCCTCCAAAGTAGCAAGACCGCGGCCCGCGACCTCGGTTCTCAAACGCTGTGCAAACTCGTCTGTCGACAGGCTGCCCAGGTCTTCTCCGCTTCGCGTGCGCACGGCCACGGTATTCGATTCCGCCTCCCGGTCGCCGACGACCAGTAGATACGGCACCCGTTGTAAAGTGTGCTGGCGGATTTTAAAGCCGATTTTTTCGTTTCTCAAGTCCGTTTCTACGCGAAAGCCCTGATTTTTCAGGGTTTCCTCGATTTCCAGCGCATATTTGTCCTGCCGGTCCGTAATATTCAGGATCACGGCCTGCACCGGGGCAAGCCAGGCAGGGAAACGACCCTCGTAATGCTCGATCAGAATACCGAAGAAACGTTCCAGCGATCCCAGCAATGCCCGGTGAATCATGATCGGCCGGTGCCGCGCACCGTCCTCGGCGACATATTCCATGTCGAAGCGCTCGGGCAGGTTAAAGTCGAGTTGCACGGTCGAACATTGCCACTGGCGACCGATTGCATCGCGGATCTTGACATCGATCTTCGGACCGTAGAATGCGCCACCGCCTTCGTCGACGGCAAAATCAATCTCCTTCGCCTGGAGTGCCGCGCGCAATGCCGCCGTTGCCTTGTCCCAAATCTCGTCGGAGCCGACGGCCTTTTCCGGCCGTGTCGACAATTCGATCGCAAAATCGTCAAAGCCGAATGCGGCCAGCGTATCGAGCGTCAGATCCAGGATTGCCACGATTTCATCGGCGATCTGTTCCTCGCGACAGAAAATATGTGCGTCGTCCTGGGTAAATCCGCGTACCCGCATCAGGCCATGCAGCGCACCGGACATCTCGTGACGATAGACCGTACCCAGCTCGGCCCAGCGCATCGGCAAATCGCGATGCGAGCGCAACGCATTCTTGTATATCAGCACATGGAACGGACAGTTCATCGGTTTGAGCTGATACAACCGTTCGTCTTCTACCATCGGCTCATACATGCCTTCGCGATAAAAGTCCGTATGACCTGACGTATCCCACAAGGTCTGCAGGGCTATGTGCGGCGTGTACAGGAGCTCATAGCCTGCCGCGACGTGCTGGTCGCGCCAGAAATCCTCCATCACGCGCCGGATTCGCGCTCCTTTCGGATGCCAGAAGACCAGCCCGCCACCGGCATCCTCCTGCAGGCTGAACAAATCGAGATCCTTGCCGATGCGTCGGTGGTCGCGGCGCTCCGCTTCCTCGAGCCGTACCAGGTATTTTTTCAGCGCTTTCCTGTCCGGCCAGGCCGTGCCATAGATCCGTTGCAGCATTTCGTTACTGGAATTACCGCGCCAGTAGGCGCCGGCCACGCTGGTCAACTTGAAAGCCTTGAGGAACCCGGTGCTCGGCACGTGCGGCCCGCGACACAGATCGACCCAGTCGCCCTGCCGGTAGAGGCTGATCTGCTGATCTGCCGGGATATCAGCGATGATCTCCGCCTTGTAGTGTTCACCGATGCCGTTGAAGTACTCGATCGCCTCGTCACGCTGCATGACTTCGCGTCGCACCGGCAAATCGGCGCCGGCCAGCTTGCGCATTTGCGCTTCGATGGCCTCCAGATCCTCGGGCGTAAAGGCGCGTTCAAAGGCAAAATCGTAATAGAACCCGTTCTCGATCACCGGACCGATCGTGACCTGCGCCTGCGGAAACAACTGCTGGACAGCCTGCGCCAGCAAATGGGCTGTCGAATGCCGGATGATTTCCAGGCCCTCTTCGTCTTTGCCCGTGACGATGGCGACCCGGGCATCGGCATCGACGACGTGCGCCGTATCGACCAGACGGCCGTCGACACGACCTGCCAGCGCGGCCTTGGCCAGACCCGGGCCAATATCCTGCGCAATGTCGGCGATGGACACGGCATGGTCGAATTGTCTCTGGCTGCCGTCCGGCAGCGTAATAGCAGGCATCTGGTTCTTCCCGGATAGTCAGAAAAAAAGCGGCCTGGATGAGGCACGCCGGCGGCAGATTCTACCAGAGCCGGGCAGCGATCAGCGACCTGCCGGGGACGATTTTACGGGTTCGGTTCCGAAACAGGCTCAGAACCATCGAAAGAAAGTCACGGGTTGCCGTCGGGAATTCAGTCACTGCGGCTCAGTGCCGGATGCTCGCCGTGCAGGCGTCGCTGCCACTCGGTACGCCGGCTGGCCGGTGCAACCTGCACGGCGGTGACCTTGTATTCGGGACATTCCGTGGCCCAGTCGCTGAATTCCGTCGTCACAACGTTCGCCCCTGTCTCCGGATGATGGAAAGTCGTGTAGACAACGCCCGGCGGGACACGCTCGGTCAGCGTCGCATGCAAGGTCGTTTCCCCCTTACGACTGCCAAGGGCAACCAGGTCTCCTTCCCCGATGCCGCGCATTTCCGCGTCGTGCGGATGCATTTCCAGCACATCTTCGGGCGCCCAGATGGAATTTGCCGTACGCCTTGTCTGCGCACCGACGTTGTACTGGGGCAGAATACGGCCCGTCGTCAGAATCAGCGGGAAGCGCTGCGACGTGCGCTCATCGGTCGGTACAAACTCGGTCAGGATGAATTTGCCCTTGCCGCGCACGAAGTGATCGACGTGCATGACCTGCGTGCCGAGCGGCGCCTGATCATTGCAGGGCCACTGCACGCTGCCGACTGCATCGAGGAGACCGAACGAGACACCGGAAAACGCCGGCGTCAGCGCGGCGATCTCATCCATGATCTCCGCCGCGCACGCATAGTGCATCGGATAACCCATCGCATTGGCGAGCGCCTGGGTCACTTCCCATTCAGCCATGCCGGTCCGCGGCGACATCACCGGGCGGACACGACCTATCCGCCGCTCGGCATTGGTGAACGTACCATCCTTTTCGAGGGACGTCGTACCCGGCAGGAATACGTGCGCATAGCGACTCGTTTCATTCAGAAACAGATCCTGCACGACAACACACTCCATGACAGAGAGCGCCGCCTCGACATGTTTCGTGTTCGGGTCGGACTGCGCAACATCTTCGCCCTGAATGTACATGCCGCGATACTCGCCGGCGAGCGCCGCATCAAACATGTTCGGGATACGCAGACCCGGTTCATTGTCGAGCTCAACCTGCCAGGCAGCCTCGAAGGTAGCGCGCACGTCATCGTCATCGACCGGACGGTAACCGGGCAACTGGTGTGGAAACGAACCCATGTCGCAGGAACCCTGCACATTGTTTTGCCCGCGCATCGGGTTGATGCCGGTGCCGGCAAAGCCGATGTTGCCGGTTGACATCGCAAGGTTGGCCAGACCCATGACCATCGTCGAGCCCTGGCTGTGTTCGGTGACACCGAGTCCGTAATAAATGGCAGAACGCGGACCTTCGGCATACAACCGGGCCGATGCACGGATCAGCCGGGCATCGACACCGGTAATCTTCGCGACAGCTTCGGGCGAATTCTCAGGGCGACGCACGAATTCGCACCAGGCGGAAAAAGAATCCGGCTCGCAGCGTTTGGCCACATATTGTTCGTCCACCAGACCTTCGGTCACGATGACATGTGCGAGTGCATTGATCATCGCAACATTCGTACCCGGCAACAATTGCAGGTGATAACGCGCCTGGATATGTGGCGATCGCACCAGTTCGATATCGCGCGGATCGACAACGATCAGCCGGGCGCCTTCACGCAGGCGACGCTTCATCTGCGCGGCAAAGACCGGATGCGCGTCACTCGGATTTGAGCCGACGACCATGATGACATCGGATTCAAGGACACTGTCGAAATGCTGCGTACCGGCCGACGTGCCGAGGGTCTGGTTCAGGCCGAAACCGGTCGGCGAGTGACAGACACGTGCGCAATTATCGACGTTATTGTTTTTAAAAGCTGCCCGGACCAGTTTCTGCACGACCCAGACTTCCTCGTTGGTGCAACGGGACGAAGCGAGGCCGCCGATGGACTTGCGACCGTACTTTTCCTGGATCGCCCTGAAACGGCGGGCGGCAAACCCGATTGCCTCGTCCCAACCGACTTCCCGCCATGCATCGCCGGTCTGCTCGCGTATCAGCGGTTTGAGCACCCGGTCGGGATGGGTCGCATAACCGAATGCGAACCGGCCCTTGATGCAGCTGTGACCGTGATTCGCCTGGCCGCCCTTATGCGGCAGCATGCGAACCAGCTGATCGCCTTTCATCTCCGCCCGGAACGTGCAACCGACGCCGCAGTACGCGCAGGTCGTGATGACGCTGTGCTCCGGTTGCCCGTGCTCGATAACGGATTTCTCGATCAGCGTGGCCGTCGGACACGCCTGTACGCACGCACCGCACGAAACGCATTCGGAATGGAGAAAATCCGTACCCGAACCCGTCGACACTTGCGATCCAAAACCTCGCCCGGCAATCGTCAGCGCAAAGGTGCCCTGCACTTCATCGCAGGCACGTACACAGCGAGAGCAAACGATGCACTTTGATGGATCGAAAGCAAAATAAGGGTTGCTGTTGTCCGTTTCGAGGCCCAGATGGTTGTCGCCTTCGAAACCGTAGCGTACCTCACGCAGCCCGACCTCGCCGGCCATATCCTGCAGTTCGCAATCGCCGTTAGCCGCGCAGGTCAGGCAATCCAGCGGATGATCCGAGATATAGAGTTCCATGACACCACGGCGTACCCGGGCCAGTCGTTCGGTCTGCGTGTGCACTGCCATGCCGGCGGCAACGGGTGTCGAACACGAGGCCGGCATGTCCTGCCGACCGTCGATCTCGACCAGGCACAGCCGGCAGGAACCAAAAGCCTTCAGCGAATCGGTTGCACAGAGCTTCGGGATGCTGATGCCGGACTCGGCGGCGGCACGCATGATCGAGGTACCCTCGGGAACCTCGACGGCGATACCGTCGATGGTCAGGTTCACGCGCGCCTTGCCTTGCAAAGAGCTTTGCGGCGTGCCGAAATCTTTGTCCCTGTTCATAGCCACATCTTTTTACCGGTTATGCGCCCGCCGGGCGAAAATCATCACTGAAATAGGTGACCGCACTGCGCACCGGGTTCGGCGTCATCGAGCCCATTGCACACAATGAAGCGTCAACCATGGTCATGCACAGATCATCGAGCAACTCGAGATTCCGTTCGATATCGTCGCTACGCTGCGCTTCACGAGCGACCGCAATCCGGTCCAGCAGCTCGACGCCACGTACCGAACCGATGCGGCAGGGCGTACACTTGCCGCAGGACTCGCGGGCACAAAATTCCATGGCGAAACGAGCCTGGCGGGCCATGTCGACCGTGTCATCGAATACCACGACGCCGCCATGGCCGAGCGTACCTCCGAGCGCGGCAAACGCCTCGTAATCCAGCGGCGTATCGAGCAGGGATTCCGGGAAATAAGCGCCCAATGGCCCGCCGACCTGTACAGCCCGCACCGGGCGCCCGCTGGCGGTTCCACCACCGATGTCGCAGATCAGCTCACGCAGTGTCAGGCCAAACGGCGCCTCGACGAGGCCGCCGCGCTGGATATTGCCGGCCAGCTGGAATGGCAACGTCCCGCGCGAACGGCCCGTGCCCCACTGTGCGTAAGCATCGGCTCCGTCGGTCAGAATGGCCGGGACCGTCGCCAGCGTGATCACGTTGTTGACCAGCGTCGGCTTCTGCCACAGACCGGCACGGGCCGGCAGCGGCGGTTTGTAACGGACCTGTCCGCGCCGGCCCTCGAGGCTCTCGAGCATCGCCGTTTCTTCGCCGCACACATAGGAACCGGCGCCGATGCGCACATCGATATCGAAGTCGAACGTGCTGCCCTGGATCGCACGGCCCAGCCAGCCTGCGGCGCGGGCCGCCCGGATCGCATCGTGGAGAATTTCGCGCGCCAGCGGGTATTCCGAACGCAGGTAAATCAGACCCGCATCGGCGCCGACGGCACGCCCGGCAATCGCCATGCCTTCGAGCAACGCGAATGGGTCGCCTTCAATCAGCAGGCGATCGGAAAAGGTGCCGCTGTCGCCTTCGTCGGCATTGCAAACAACATATTTCTGGTCGGCCGGCGTATCCGCCACGGTCTGCCACTTGATGCCGGTCGGAAAACCGGCTCCGCCACGACCACGCAGACCGGAATGGTCGATCTCGTCAATAATCTGTTGTGGCGACATCCCCAGCGCCCGCTCCAGACCGGCAAAACCTTCGTGCGCGCAAAACGCCTCGAGCGAGCCTGCCGTCACCAGGCCGCAGCGGCGAAACGTGATGCGCTGCTGGACCGAAAAAAATGCCAACTCTTCGGTCAGACCGCGGCCCAGTGCGTGCGGTTTACCCCGATAGAATTCGGCGGCAACCAGGTCGGGCAGCGCTTCGGGCGTCACCGGACCATAGGCGACGCGTCCGCGTTCGGTGTCGACCTCGATCAGCGGTTCCAGCCAGGCCATGCCACGCGAGCCATGACGAATGATTTCGAAATCCGGGTCCGTCTGGCGCATCAACTGTGCGAGTTGCAGCACGATGTCTTCGGCGCCGACCGACCGGGCCGATGTCTCTCGTGCAATATAGAACTTGACGGTCACGATTCCCCTGCCGGTCGATAGAGATTCAACACCGAGACCAGGCGGTCCGGATCGAGGCGGCCATAGGTCGCCTCGTCGATCATGATGGCCGGAGAGCAGGCACAGTTACCCAGGCAATACACCGGTTCGAGCGTAAACCGCCCGTCGGCGGTCGTTTCGTGAAAATCGATGCCCAGCTGTCTTTTGACTTGCTCGGTCAGTGCATGCGATCCCATCGATTGGCAGGCCTCGGCCTGGCAAACCCGGATCGTGTGCACGCCAGAGGGCTGTCGGCGAAAATCCGGGTAAAAACTGATAATGCCGTGAACTTCGGCCCGGGACAGATTGAAGATCCCGGCCAGAAGATCGATGGCACGATCATCGATGGCACCAAAGCTGGATTGCAGTGCCTGCAACGCGGGCAGCAGCCCCCCCGGCTCGCCACAGAATGGCGCAATCCGTTCACGTGCCGAGGCTTCGCTCCACTGTCTGACCGCCACCACTATCTCCCCGTCTGTCCGAACCGATCGGGAGGTCATTATACGTTTGAAGCTGGGTGGGCCGTCCATGGCCACGCCCCATCATTGATATGGTACCCTCGGGAGGGAGCGAAATTCTTGTCTTCAGACACCAGGCTTTTGTTTATTCAGGGCAATAAACGGCTGCCATGAACCCCGCGTCGTGACACGGACGAAAAACAGAAAGGGCCGGCCAACAAGCCGGCCCTTTCCGGTACCTGGTAGGCGCGATTGGAGTTGAACCAACGACCTCCTCGATGTCACCGAGGCGCTCTAACCAGCTGAGCTACGCGCCTTTAGTCCTGCGACCGAACGGATTCGGTGCGCGGGCCGGTACCATACCCAACCGGGCCACCATGCGCAAGACTGCCCGGAGATGAAAAATACACCCCGGCCGGATATACGCGTCAGCGGGTCAGGGCATGTTATTTTAGGCATCGGAAACGATGCTCGCTCTGCTGCAACGGGCAGAGACTCTGTTTCGCCGATGCCTTGATGAATTTCAATTCTGCTTAATTTCGGGACTCTATCGATGATCAGAAACGCTTTCATATGTGTATGCCTCTTGTTCACATTGAACCAGGCCGCAATGGCCTCGTATCAGGAAGAACTGGCCGGGCTCCGCGACCGGCTCCAGTCTTTGCAGGGCCGGCAGACCAACCGGTCGGATGCCGAACGATTCCAGGCGCTGGTCGACATCGGCTACGACTACACGATGCTGAGCTATCCGGAGTTTGCCACCTACCGTGGTGACCCGCGCGGCGCAGATCGCTGGACCGACTACTCCGAAGAGGCCGTCGAGCAACGCAAACAGGATGAACGATCCATGCTCGGCGCCATCGAAAGCATCGACCCGTCGCGACTGGCGGCCAAAGACCGGCTGAACTACGCGCTGTACCGGGATCAGATCCAGCGCGATGTCGACGGACAGCAGTTTCCGGATGAGTACATGCCGCTCACGCAACTCAACGGCGTGCACCAGGATCCGGCTCAGCTGATGGCCGTGATCCAGCCGAAAACCGCTGACGACTACCGGAACATCATCGCGCGACTCGAAAAGCTGCCGCAACTCATTGACCAGACGATCGACTGGTTACGCAAGGGCCTGAAGGCCGGTATCACACCGCCGGCAATCACCCTGCGCGACGTGCCGCAGCAGATCCGCAACCAGATTGCCGGTGCTCCGGCCTCGAGCGCCCTGCTCGTGGCATTTCGGAAATTTCCGGACGGCGTGGAAGCGGCTACGCAACAGGCTTTGCAACAGCAAGCCGCGGCAGTCTATATCGGGCAAGTGGTTCCGGCATACGAGAAACTGCTCACCTTTATGGAAAAAGAATACCTGCCCGCTGCGCGTCAAACGATTGGACTGAGTGATCTGCCCGACGGCAAGGCCTGGTATGAGTACAAGGTACGCACTCAAACGACGACCTCGCTGAGCCCGCAAGAGATTCACCGGATCGGACTGGCTGAAGTCAAGCGGATCCGCGGCGAGATGGATCGCGTGATCCGCGACAGCGGTTTCAAGGGCGACTTTAAGGACTTTACCGAATTTCTGCGCACCGACCCGCGTTTCTATCACAAGACCGCCGCAGGACTGTTGCGCGCGTATCGCGACATCGCCAAACGGGCAGACCCGGAATTGATGAAGCTGTTCGGCAAGTTGCCGCGCACTCCTTATGGCGTTCTCCCGGTGCCCGCTTATGCCGAAAAATCCCAGACCACGGCCTACTACCAGGGCGGCTCGTTCAAGGCCGGCCGGCCCGGTTATTTCTATGCCAACACCTATGCGCTGGATACGCGCCCGAGCTGGGAGATGGAAGCACTGACGCTGCACGAGGCCGTACCCGGTCATCACCTGCAGCTCTCGCTGCAGGACGAACTCCAGCACGTACCCTGGTTCCGGCGCATCGGCGGTTACACCGCGTTCATCGAAGGCTGGGGCCTGTACTCGGAGGGTCTGGGCGAACGCATGGGTTTTTATACGGACCCGTATTCGAAGTTCGGCCAGCTGACCTACGAGATGTGGCGCGCGGTCCGGCTCGTCGTCGACACCGGCATGCACCAGTTAGGCTGGTCGCGCCAGCAGGCAATTGATTATTTCC
>Ga0114931_10001022_pt1 | contig 35404 bp, 28 predicted proteins | sample 2SBtaG_FD_89579 | JGI IMG/M metagenome (GOLD analysis project Ga0114931, IMG submission 89579) | Deep subsurface microbial communities from Kolumbo volcano to uncover new lineages of life (NeLLi) - 2SBTROV14_V59a metaG | ecosystem: Environmental > Aquatic > Marine > Volcanic | place: Kolumbo... | reverse complement strand
CATCCCCACAGGCTCAACAACCGCAACAGGATGTGATAAACAGGATTCTGGCAGCATGATCAGACAACGGAATACACCTTAACTTCGCTGCCAAACTGTCCAACAATGTGGGACCACCTCATTACCTTGATCTTGAGCAGGCCCGTGCCGTGCTGGCGGAAATGGGCGTTGAGCTTTCCGAGCGCCAGATGAAGCGCGCCGCCGAAACGGACCCGCACGGACGGCGCAAGCTGCCGTTTTTTATCGATCCGATCGAAGGCAAGCTCAAAATCGAAAAGCAGGCGCTCATAAACGCCTACATGACGCGGCAAGTGCACGCGGAAAGAAATTTAAGGCCCGGATAAGTTTGGGATAACTTTTTAAGGCGTCTTGTCCCTGCGAATCGGGCCATGATTAAGTGAATACATGGCAGACATAAGAAAAAGAAAAGGCAAAAAAGGAACGACATACCAGGTTCGCTATCCCAGCAAATCCACCAAGTCGGGCTATGCTTTCAAAACTTTTGACACCCTGAAGGCAGCGCGGGAATTCGTCGAAAGCGGCAAGGCTCGCGAGTGCGCCGCGTCCCACAGCTCCGAAATCAAAACCGTCGAGCAAGCCATTCAGAAATGGCTCGACATCTGCAAGACAGAAGGCCGAGATGGGCGAGAGCCCGTCACCACCTTTACCCTGAAGGTCTACGAGTACCGCGCCGAAATTATAAAGGCTTATGCGTGGGACAAGGCCCTACATGAGCTTCAGGGTCCGGATATCGTTACCTTCCGGTCCTGGCTGCTAACCAACTACAGCCGCGATCAGGCACGAAAGGCTCTTTCGTCATTTCAAAGCGTCATGAAGGAGATGGTCACGCGCGGATACCTTTCCAGCAATCCTGCCATTGGCGTGACGATCCGCTCTGACTCCCGCTACAACGAGCCCGTTGTCATTCCAACCGCGAAAGATGTTCAGGCACTTCTTGCCGCGGCCGACAAGCTCGCAAATTCGGGCAACAAGCAGACCGCTCGAACGTGGGAACGCTACAGGCCGATCCTTTATGTTGCTGCGGATACTGGTATGCGCCCCCAGGAGTACCTTGCGCTTTCTGGCGCTAGCTTGCGCGACCACGGAGTCGCGGTCGAGCGGGCCATTGAATGTGGCGGCTACAAGATATCAGTTACCAAGACGCCCGCCGGTAGGCGATTTATCGATCTCAGCCCTCATGTGTACGAGATGGTCACTCACTACCGCGACCATAAGGCGGTGGCTAATCCGTACGACCTGATTTTTCCTACTTCGACAGGCCGATGGCTCGTTCCCGACAACTGGCGCAAGCGGGGCTTCTATGCCGCCTGTGAAGAAGCCGGCCTTCTCGAAGAGACCGAGGAGGATGGACAACCCATCACCAAACCCCGCTACAAGCCTTACGATCTACGTCACTTCTTCGCGTCAATGCTTATCGAGCAGCGGACGAACCTGAAACGCATTCAAAAACTCATGGGCCATGAGGACATCACCACGACACTCAACGTCTATGGCCATGTGATCGAGAAGGCAGAGTCCGCCGCCGACGAGAAGAAGGGCATGCTCACTCTGTTGCTAGAGAATTGATGTGGCAAATCTGTGGCGAATGTCGTGTAAGCCTCAGAATATATAGGTTTAGATATGGCTTCCGGAGCCAAAGGTCACAGGTTCGAATCCTGTAGGGTGCACCATAATTAAATCAGTTACTTAACTGATTACTATGGAAACAAAAGCGGCTTTTAGCCCGGTTTCGCCACAAAATACCGGACTTCTGTAACCCGCATAAATCCGGCACTCTCTGAATTGGTCCGCCTCTCCTTGTGGCAAAGTTGTGGCAAATGCCGTGAGTTATACTCTCAGAAAAGCCAGCGTTTCGACCCAGTGTTTTAGATTGTGTTCGATGAGCATCTTGTCGTTAAGTTCTTTATCGGGATGCGCCACAAAATTATTCCGGAAATCGTTCACTGTGGTAATGCTATCCAGCAATTTCCGTGACCCCGGCAGCCGGAACGCCTCGCGCACCGCTTCAAAGACCCCGCCGAGATTTGCCTTGTCATTCAGCGCGTAATCAAAACAGGACCGCAGCAACCCAATCACCGAGTGCGGGTTGCCGTAAACGAGGCCCCGTTTCAGATTCTTTGCCATTTTCTGATAATGTTCGCGCGCACGGCGATCCACGCTTTCCAAATAAGGATCGAACCAGCCGTCCTGTTCCCGCCGGTTCGACGGCACCTTGTCCCGCAGCAACTTCAGAACGACCTCCTTACAGGCTTCGTCCATCGGCCCCAAAAGCGCGCTGAACACGGGCGCGAAATTCGGGGAGGCTTCCTTGCGCTCGAAGAAACGGTACAGTTCGAGGGCGTCCCGCGCGGCTTTCTTGCCCCGCGCCGGCAGTTTCTCGAATGTCTCCTTCGAGAAAAAGTCTTCAACATCGCCTTCCGCCCGCCGCTCAAACAGCGGCAGTTCGGGCGCCCTTGTCGTTTCACTCAACAGATTTTGCAGCGCGGGCGCGCAGGCGCGCACGAGCGCGTCAAAACGGTTGCCGGTCAGGCTTTCCATCACGTTCTGCGGCGTAAAGACATATTGCCACTTCAATCCGCTCCTGGAGGCCGTCTTGCACCATTCGACAGCCGCAGCGGCCTTACGCGGCACGTCGGAATCCTGCCGTCCCTTGGTTTCCACCACCGCGTAGGAACCATCCTCAGAGCGCACAAAAAAATCGGGCGTGTAGAACGCCAGGCGCTGATCGGCGCTCAGATAGTCAATCCGCAAAGCCTGCGGCCCGGCATTTTTTGCGAAGGCCGCGACATCCGGAGCGCCGTCCAGAAACGAAGTCATGGCGACTTCAAGAGACTGGTTACATGGCACAAGGTTGAACAGCGTGCGCCCGGCCCGCAGGACGGGCCGCCTTTCAGATAGCGTCGCCTGATAGGGCTTCCAGTTCCGCAGCAGGATCGATTCGCCCCGTGCGCGCCGTTTTTCGGTTTTCACCGTCCGGGCGCGAATCAAGGGCACAAACACCGCGCGGATATGCTCGCGCACATCCTGGTCGGCCAGCCGGCCCGTCAGGCGCTGATCGGTCAGTGACACCTTCGCGCCGAACAGGATTTCGCTGAGAAAACTTTGCAGCAGCGGCGCGAGCACGGTGTGCGTGCTTTGCACCTTGCAGGCCGCTTCAAGTTCCCTGACATAGAACGAAATCGCCGTAATGCCGTTTCTAAGCAACGGCAGGTCCACCTTCATCTGTTCGACCACCTCATCGGTGATGAGATGGCGGCCTTCATACTTGACCTCGGTCGCGCCCTTGTCGCCGAGGGGAAGGGCCTTGTACGGCCGAAACGCCTCTTTCACATCGTCGATGGTCAAGCCTTCGAGCTTCGGCTGAATCTCGTGAGCGGCTGTCAGGAACGGCAGCGCGATATCGAGTTTGTCCCAATCCTTGCTCTCATCCGGAAAAATCGTGACCGTGGTCGCGGGCACATGGTCCGAATCCAGGACCTCGATCGGCAAGCCTTCCTGCTCCAGCTCCTGCTCGTAGAGGCTCGAAAAAGCCGGGTGCTCAACGACAGCCACCAGCTCGTTTGCCTGCCCTGGCGGCGTCATGCGCCGCAGGCCGCGTCCCAGAGTTTGCTCCGGCAAGATGTTCGCCTTCGAGCTATACGGGCGCAGCGGGACGATGGTCGTGACGTTGCGCACGTCCCAGCCTTCCCGCAGCATCAGCACCGAGACGATGCAGGAATACGGGCTTTCATTACTGTCCAGTTCGCGGCTGATCCGGCGGATCGCTTTCAGGTCTTCGTCACTGATCTCCTTTTCGCTTTCCTCGAAGACCTCGATCGTCTGCCCCGCGATCTTTCGCCGTTTGATCTTGCCCTTCAGGTTTGTATGAAGGTTGATCGTCTTGCCGTTCAGATTTGCGAAGATGCCGTCCCCGTTCAGTCGCTTTGCGATCTGATCGGCGGCGTTCGTGTCTTCGCACATCACGAACAGGAGCGGCTTCCGGCCGCTCTTGCCCCATTCATCGCAGCTCCGCCGCCAACGCTCGTAACCGAGCCGCAGATGCGTCTCAAACCGGTAGGACGCGTCGTCATGAGCCTGTTCGATCAGCTCGCGCGTCCGGCCGATCACCGGGGTCTTGATGATCCCGGCGTCAACGGCTTCGCCGAGTGGCGTGTCGCACACGACATGCGAAAACATCCGCCCCTTATTGTCCTTGGGCGTTGCCGAAAAATCGAGTTGAGCCACTAGCCCTTCACCGGACCGCTTGTTCAACGTGTCATGCAGCCAGCGGATCGCGTCGCTCCACGCGGAGCCAGGATCCCAAACATGGTGGGCCTCATCATTGAGTACCATCACGCGCTTATGTGAGGTGATTCGGTCCCTTAGTTCCGCGCCTGTATCAAGAGCCTTGCCTTTGGAAACGGCTGGTCCGGCCCAGTCGTAAGTCTCGGCGTCTTTCTTGCCGCCACGCCGGGCCTCAAATAGGCGATGAATATTACTGAGGTAGAGCACGCCTCCTGTGCTGGTACCGCTGGCCTCGTCCTGCAAGACGACCGAGAAATTCCAGTCACCGCGCCATTCCGAAGGGATGAGCGGGTCCGTCATGAATATATCCGGGCCGCCGCCCTCGGGGCGAAAGTCTTCTTTCAGACGCTCGAAGACCGTCAGATTCGGCGCGATGATGACAAAATGCCGCGCCATATCCGAGCCGCTTTCCCGCAGCGCGTGGAAATAGCTCCAAACGATGGCAAGGCTCATACATTTGGTCTTGCCGGTCCCGGTGGCCAGCTTGAAAGCGTATCGTGCCCATTCGTCTTCTTCGGGACTGATCCCGAGAGCTTCGGTTTCCGCGTTCGGCCCGCCAAATTCGGAAACGAGCGACGAGAGCGAACGCAAACCCCGCACTTCCATCAGATAAATAAACGTCTCGATCGCCTCGCGCTGGCAGAAATAATAGTGGAAATCGATTTCGTCTCCGTTCGCCCCGGCGATGCGATGCGACCGCTCAAACCAGTAGCCCAGCAGTTTGCGCGTCGTATCGCTGGCTCCGTAGTAATTCAGCTCCCGCCATTCCTTGACGGCGGCGCGCAAGGGATTGACCAGGCGGTTTGGGGAGTGCCGGCGGTAGGTCTTGATCTCAGGCGGGAAGCCTTTCCGCGCCCGGACGCGGTGCTTGTCCGGCTCATCCCACGGCGCGAACAGCGGTTCCAGCGCCGCGACATTGATGACCGGCGTTTCCGTGGTGGTTTCGGCGCTCATGTCTCCACCTCCACCGTGATGCTGGTATCACACCCGAACACGTCCACAACCTTGACGCAGGCCGTATGCTTGCCGGGTTTCTCGTAAGCAAACGCCGCGTCACTCACCGATTTGAGGCTGCGATCCTTGCGGGTGCGGTATTCCTGCCAGTGATGATTAAACGGCCTGCCGGGCGCCCAGTCGAAATCCACCGCCCAGAAGTCGATGAAGTCGAAACCGCTCTCAATGGCCCGCTCCTGGAGCGCCTCCAGTTTCTTGGTCGGCACTTCCGTCAGCGAGGGCACGAAATTTGTGAGCTTGATATCGACCGCCGCGCCGTCCGTGCCTTTCTTGAGGACCGGCTCCGCCTTCAGGAGCGCCACTTCATAGAAGGGCGGCACTTCGGTGCGGTTCTTTTCCATGATCTCACGCGGGATGCGATGCAGGCGCACACGCACATCCAGCTCTGCCTCAATGCCCGCCACCGCCTGGCGAATGTCCATTTCGAAATCCCAGGCGAGGCAGTGAACCTCATTGCCGCCGGCAGCCTTTACGGCCTTGGCGACTTCAGCCGCTTCCTGATGCATGAAGATGCTGTCGATCCCGTCCACATGGACGAAAGCTGTGCCTTTGCGCCCGTGAATCAGCGGCGACGGTGGATGGTTCAGGATTTCAGCGCGGAAGAACTTGAGGACGACGGCGCGATGTTCGACATCAGCACCTTTCAACGCCTCCTGTTGCCACCACTGCCGCTCATACCGGCCGAGATTGAAGACGTCGAACGAGCGGTATCGTTGGTTTGCACCGAACAACTCTCGTTGCAATTCGATTAGCCGTTTCCGGCTCACATGAACCGAAAAACGTCCAAGGTCGCAACCAATCCACTTTCGTCCCAGTCTTTCCGCCGCTTCGATGGTTGTTCCCGAGCCACAGAATAAATCCATTACGATTCCGTCTTCGGGACATGAAGCACGAACGATTCTTTCCGCAAGCACCCGTGGTTTCTGCGTAGGATAGTCAAGCCGCTCGTTAGCCACGGGGTTGATAATTGGCAGTGTCCAGACATCGCCCACCGGCCTCTCGGACGCTCCATCAGCGTACATCAGGCTACCATCTTCGTTTTTCAGCCAAACACGCTTGCCGCGGATCTTCTTCGTGACGGGTTGCTTCTTCTGTTTCTTTACGTCCGCCGTAATCGGAGCATGAAAATATGCCGGAGACTTTGAGTACACGAGAATGGTATCGTGACGCGTATCGAAGGTCTTGGCTTGCCAGCCCGTCCCCAGCTTGTTTTCGTAATACCAAATGATTTCGTTGCGAAATTTGTCTTTTCCAAAAATTTCATCGCACAGCATTTTTAGCATGCTGTTCACGCGCCAATCGCAATGAATGTAAAAAGACCCCGACTCCTTGAGAAGATCGCGCATGAGCGCTATCCGCTCATACATCATATGAAGATACGAATTTGTGTCCTTTCCCCAGATATCCCGGTAAGCGACAACCTCCAGAATTGACGGCGCCTTCTCAGCCGAATCTGCTTCATCACCAACCGCTACAGGCATTGAAAAATCTGCGCCCGCATCAAATGGCGGGTCTATATAAATGAGATCAATCGAACCCTGAAACTCCGACAGTAAGGAGGCGGCGACCAGCTTGTTATCGCCCCAGATTAAACGATTGCGAAAATCATCCGTATGCGCCTTTCCCTCGTCGAAAAGGTAACCCTGTACAAAAGCGCTTGAGGCCGGGTAGTCAATCGTCTCGACCTTTTGAAGCGGCATGCCGAGACTGCCGACGCTGACCTCCCGGCGGTTCCCGAATTCGTCGTACTTGCCTTCCCACACCAGCTCGGTGCGCATTTGGGATAGCGGGTGAGGATTGTGCGGCCCGTAATTTGTCATGCGGTGCCTCAATTGCGATGATCGATGAACTGTCTTCCGGTTGTCTGGACTATCTCGGCTTACGCCGCATCGGCCCGGTATTGCGCACGGGCTAGAGCGAAATCGACGGCCTGCGGTTCAGCGAGCACGACATGCTGTTCGCGCGGGTCGCGGCGCTCCGCCTCCGCATCCAGCCCCAGTCTTTTCAGAAAATAATACAGCAGGGCAAGCCTCACCTTCACATGCGCCTGTCCGTGTTTCATGCCAAAATCGCGCGCGACGACCCGTTGCTGGTCTTCATTCAGGCCGGGATGGGGCTTGAGCGTCACGGACGTGAATTCCTGCCAGACATGATCTTCCTGTGGTTCGGCCCCGGCATCCCCAGTGCCGCCGGTCTTCAATATGCGCGGCAGCAGGAAATCCTTATACTGCCGGTCGATGTGGCAGAAAGCCCGGGCGTGCCAGCGATGGCCGTCAAAGCCGAACGCATGGGGCGTAATCCAGCGCCAGATCGGTTTCGGGTGGCTCAGGGAAAGTGACTGGTATCGAATCGCCAGAGAATTGCCGTCGCGCACGCTATCCAGCACAACGCGCAGAATCTCCGGATTGACATGGCGGCGCGGCATCGGCAGGGCGTCGAACGAGGGCAGGTCCGAGAGCCAGCTCTCCTCCCGCGCCAGCACGCCGTCAGCCAGCGAGCGAAGCTGCATAAGATAGCGATTGGCATCCGGTTTGAAGAACAGCGGCGCGAAAGAGTCGGTGGCGAGGTAGCGCTTCTGGCTGCGGTCGTACCGGATATTTTTCGGGGCCAACGCCTGATACTGGCGCAGATCGTTCGACGCCTGCGGCACCGATATACCGAAATAATCCTTGATATCCGCCCGGTTGACGCCGCCTTCCCAGTAGAGGTGGAACTCGATGAACTCCAGCCGCCGCTCAACGCCCCAGCGCAAATCCGGCCCTTTTCGTCCCATGCCGTCTCCCTTGTCCGGTCAGAATAGAAACTATATTGACATAACAACACGATGTGTATAGTTTCTTACCTCATTGGCCGATGGGGGTCAATGATTCTTTGTCAAAAGGAGACCACAGCCATGGCCCGCAAGCGCAACATCGAAGTGACGAGCAAGAAAGCGGCGTCGGCCGCCTCGAAGGTTTTGCGGAACCCGAAGGCCAGCAAGGCCGCGAAATCGGCCGCTGGCTCGGCCCTTACCCAGAGGCCCAATCGCCGGAAGAAGTGAGCCCAACGGAACACATAGGAGAACGATCATGGCCACGAAGAAGACCATCTTCATCGCATTCGCGATAGAGGACGAAAAACAACGAGACCTCTTAAAGGGGCAATCGTTGAATACTGACTCGCCATTTGAATACATCGATATGTCAGTCAAGAAACCTTACGACAAAGAATGGAAAGAACGAGTCCGTACACGCATCCGCCGTTCCGACGGCGTGATCGCGCTCATAAGTAAAAACTCTCTGAAATCCAGTGGGCAGAAGTGGGAGATACAGTGCGCAAAAGAAGAAAAGCTGCCGCTCCGTGGCTTTTGGGCCTACAAGGATGACCGCACAAATGTGGAGGGCGTCAATACCAAGGTATGGACCTGGCAGAATATTGCCGACTTTATTGATAGCCTCTGACGGTCATGAAACGCGCGCTACTCATCGGCATCGACGCATATGACAATTTCAATGGCCTTTCCGGTTGCGTGAACGATGTCAACGCCTTGAGCCCGTTTCTAAGTCGCAACGAGGACGATTCTCCCAATTTCGATTGTCACGACCTGACTAGCGACAACGCCCGCGTTGACCGTCACACGCTACTTCAATCTCTCGATACGCTCTTGGCGGGTGGAGCGGATGTGGCGCTATTCTACTTTGCGGGTCATGGTGATCCGGCAGTCAACGACGTTGTTCTTGTCACCCAGGACGGCGCAAATGCCGATCCTGGCGTCGCGCTTTCTACAGTCCTCGGCAAGGTGCAAAGCTCTCCCGTCCGCGAAGTAATTGTCATCCTTGATTGTTGCTTCGCAGGGGGCGCCGGAGGTGTGCCGCAGCTTGGCAACGCGGTCGCCGCTATCCGGGACGGGGTAACGATCCTCGCTGCCTCCCGAAGCGACCAACCTGCCGCTGAAACCCCAGATGGGCGTGGAAAATTCTCTTATTACCTTTGCGGCGCCCTTGATGGCGGTGCGGCTGATATCCTCGGAAAAGTCACGCTTGCCGGCGTCTACGCCTACCTTTCCGAGTCCTTTGGACCTTGGGATCAGTGTCCGACGTTCAAGGCAAATGTAGACCGCTTGCATGAGCTACGGATTTGCGACCCGGCGGTGCCACTTAACGAGCTGCGCCGTCTTCCAGAATTTTTTCCTGATTCTGAACAGGCCTTTTCGCTCGACCCATCCTACGAGCCCGATGCCGAACCGGCACACCCTGAGCATGAGGCCATTTTCAAGATTCTCCAGAACTGTGTCGCAGCAAAGCTCATTCGTCCTATTGGCGCCGATCATATGTATTTCGCGGCTATGCAAAGCCAAGCCTGCGCGCTCACACCGCTCGGAAAACTTTATCACAGGCTTGCAAACCAAGGGCGGCTGTAATGATGATTGGTGTGACCGGCCACCAGCGTCTTCCCTCCGATGTCCTGCCGTTTATCACGGCCCGCATCGAACGGATCGTTCACAGCGCCGCCGGCCAATTGACGGGTATCTCTTCGCTGGCTGCCGGTGCCGACCAGCTCTTCGCCGAAATTGTCCTGAAGGCAGGTGGCAAGCTACATATCATCGTTCCCTGCGAGGACTACGAGAGCACGTTCGAAAACGAAAATTCACTTGTGCGTTTCCGCACTTTATTGGCCAACGCCGAAAATGTTGAGACTCTTGCCCACAAGCATCCATCCGAGGAAGCATTCCTTGATGCTGGCCGCCGCGTTGCCGACCTTTCTCAACTCCTCGTGGCTGTCTGGGACGGCGACGAAGCAAAGGGCAAGGGCGGAACGGGCGACATAGTGCGGTACGCGCGCCGCCGCAATGGGGAGGTCATCGTGATTTGGCCGGAGGGCACTATGCGTTGAACTGGTGCACGTGCGTTTAACCAAAACCGGCTACTCATAATCCTATGGAGTAATTCGCCTTGAGGCTCACCAAGCGGCCGCGTATCGCTGCCATCTCGCTGGGGAATCGGCGTATTGTTTCAGATTGCGTGAAACGATTTGTAGCGTATCCGAAAATACCAGTGTGACATCAAAGGCTTAATCGTTTCATCCTTGCCTGGCTTTCCTTGCGCCTTCCGGCGGCTCCCACCGGATGATTGCGCTTGGGGTCGCTACGCGCAGCTATGGTTCGCTACGCGCAACATTAATTGCGCATAGGCTTGATTGTTGCGCGTATATGTGCTTTTATTGCGCATAGGAGATACGCGCAACAAAGGAATGGCGGATGGCCAAACGCATACCCGAAGAAGAGCTGGCAGCGATCGAGGACGCTGTGCGCCGCCATCCGGGCGGCGTCACGACCCAGGAGATCGCTTCCGGGCTGAAGGACGGATTGCCGCTCCGCACGCTCCAATACCGCCTGAAATACCTTGTCGATGCCGGGCGCCTCATTAAGGAAGGCGTGGGGCGCTGGACGACCTACCGTCTGCCGCCGGTGGCGGAAGGTGGGGAGGCTATTGCCGGCGCGGCTGAAATTGAAGGGGAGGGCGAGGCTCTCGTGCCGCTCTCAAAAGGTGGCGGCGCTATCCGCGATCAACTCCGCCAGCCCCCCGAGGCGCGTAAGCCAGTGGGTTACAACCGCGACTTTCTGGAATCCTACCGGCCGGGTGTCAGCGCCTATCTGTCCCCGGAAGAGCGAACGCATCTGGTCGCAATCGGCAGGCCGAATCTGGCGGCGCAGCCAGCCGGGACTTACGCAAAGCAAATCCTCAGCCGTCTTCTCATCGACCTGTCATGGAACTCAAGCCGTCTTGAGGGCAACACCTATTCGCTACTCGATACAAGGCGTCTGATCGAGTTTGGCGAGGAAGCCGAAGGCAGCGAGCATGTCGAGGCCCAGATGATCCTCAATCACAAGGACGCGATCGAGTTTCTCGTCAGCGCGGCAGGCGAGATCGGCCTCAACCGCTATACGGTCCTCAATCTTCATGCGATGCTGGCCAGCAACCTTTTGCCGGACGAGGCGGCGGCGGGCAGGCTGCGGCACATCGCCGTTGGCATTGAGCATTCCGCCTTTCATCCGCTCGAAGTCCCGCAGCTCATCGAGGAATGTTTCGACCAGATACTGGCGAGCGCGGCCGCCATCGAGGACCCGTTCGAGCAGTCCTTCTTTCTCATGGTTCAACTCCCTTACCTTCAACCGTTTGACGACGTGAACAAGCGCGTCTCGCGTCTGGCCGCGAATATCCCATTCATCAAGGGTAATCTTTGCCCGCTATCCTTCACCGACGTGCCGCGCGCCGTCTACACCGATGCGGTTCTCGGTGTGTATGAGCTGAACAAGATTGATCTATTGAAAGACGTGTTTATCTGGGCCTATGAGCGCTCTGCCGCGCGCTACGCCGCGGTCAGGCAATCGCTCGGCGAGCCCGATCCTTTCAGGCTAAAGCACCGTACCGCCCTTCGCGAGATTGTTGGCGATATTGTGCGCCGGCGGATGGGCAGGAAGGCAGCCGCCGCGCACATTGCATCCTGGGCGGAAGAAAATATTACGCTAGCCGATCGCGAGCGCTTCAGGGAAATCGCCGAGGGCGAGCTTCTCAGCCTGCATGAAGGCAATTACGCCCGCTACCAGATAAAACCGTCGCAGTTCAAGGCATGGCACGACGCTTGGGACAAGCCGGAAAAAGAGCAAGCCACTGCGATGGAGCATGACCGATGACTGACCTTGTCCGCATCGCAACAGCCGAACTCGTGCGTTTCCTTTCAACGCATCTGCCCGCCTTGTCTGATGACTGGTGGGAAAAGCACGTCCTGGGCCGGCTCAGCTTCCAACAGCAACGGACGGTTCAGGAGCGGGACTACAGGAGACTTGAGCAGCTCGATCTCGCCGCACTTCTCAGGGTTCTCGATCAGAATTGGTTCGACCTGTCGGGCAACCTCCGGCTGCCGCGAGAAGGAAGAAACTGGGTCAAAGAGCTTCAGACAGTGCGAAACAAATGGGCGCATGCATCTATTGAGGAGACTCCCGCGAGCGAGCAGTTCCGCGACGCCGATACTCTCGGCCGGCTGTTGAACATGCTGGACGCGGAAGAAGCCTCTCTGGCAACCGTCGAAAAAGCAAAATCAGCAGCTCTTGCGGCAATGGCTCCAAACGCCGTCGCTGAGAAGGAGACGGGTGCGGAGGAGAAGACATTTCCCAAACTGGCAGCTAATGAAGCACCCACCTCCGCCGCGTCCGGCGGAACCTTGTTCAGCATTGGCGAGCTTGTCGCACTGCGTTCCGACCCCAACGTGCTATTCCCGGTGATAGAGGTGATCAAGGGTGAACCCGAACGCCGCTACACCGTCTTCCAGAACAATGCGAAGCGGACCTATTACGAGAGCCAGCTAACGGCAGCGCCGGGGTCGGACAATGAGCATGACGTGCTCGATATTCGAACGATTCACTCCCATTTGACGAGCCTGCACCTTCTGTCCCCCTCAACGGCGATCCTCTTTTCGTTGCGCTCCGGGCGGGTCGAGTTTGTGCCATATCAGTACCGGCCGGTTCTCAAGCTTATCCGTGCGGACCGCCCCAGACTCCTGATCGCCGACGAGGTGGGCGTCGGGAAGACCATCGAGGCAGGCTTGATCTTGAAGGAGTTGCGTGCGCGGATCGATATAGAATCCGTGCTGGTCATCTGTCCGAAGGCGCTGGTTGCGGAACGCAAGTGGCACTCAGAGATGAAACGCTTCGACGAAAGCTTTACCGCGCTGGACGGCCCGCTGCTCCGACATTGTCTCCAGGAAACGCATTTGGAAGGGGAATGGCCTGAACAATATGCCAAGGCGATCCTGCCCTTCTCTCTGTTCGATTCCGACCTTGTTTTCGGCGGCGAGGGTCGCGGCCGGAAGAAGAAACAGGGGCTGCTCGCCCTCGATCCGCCGCCGAAGTTCGATCTCGTCGTCGTCGATGAGGCGCATCATATCCGAAATCCGGAAACGTTCCTCCATCAAGGCATTCGTTACTTCTGCGACAATGCGCAGGCGGTCATCCTTCTGACCGCGACGCCTGTCCAGCTCGGCAGCGACGACCTGTTCATTTTGCTTAACGTGCTTCGTCCCGATCTTGTGATCGACCGCAGCAGTTTTGCGCAAATGTCCGAACCCAACGGGCATATCAACGCGGCCATACGTTATTGCCGCAAGGCTGATCCCGACTGGAACCACCATGCGCACGCCTGCCTCGACGAAGTCGCGAAAACCGAATGGGGCCGTCTGTTCCTCCGCGAAGCGCCGGTGTTCCAGGGCCTTTACGACCAACTTCAGGAACACGGGCTCGATGACGGGGACAGGGTGGAAATCATTCACAAGCTGGAGGGGCTTTACACCTTCAGCGGCTTGATCAACCGGACACGCCGACGCGACATCGGCGAATTCACGACGCGCAAACCGGACGCGGTGACAATAGACTTCACGCCCGATCAGGAGCGGCTGCACGACGATCTGCTCAATGTCGTCGCGCGCATACTGGCGCGTTGCCACGGTCAGCAGAACGTCAAATTCATGATGACGACCATTCGCCGGCAGACGGCGAGCTGTTTATATGGTCTCGCGCCTCTTCTCGAAGACATGCTGAACGGCAAGCTAAGTCAGCTTGAAGTGATGGAAGCGAGCGACTCCGGCGACGAGATCGATCTGAGCTTCGTCGAACAGGTGCGCAGTGAGATAGAAGGCATACTCAATCATGCCCGTAACCTTGATCCGTATGACCCCAAGGTCGAAGCCTTTGTGAAGGTGCTGCAAGACAAGAATGCGCTTGCGAACAACAAGGCGCTCGTTTTCAGCACCTTCAGACACACGCTTGCATATCTGGCGCGATACGTCGAAAAGGCGGGCATCAGATACGGTCTCGTGCACGGCGATATCAGGGACGATGACCGCGCGGAAATTCGCCGGCGTTTCGCATTGCCAAAGGACGACCCGGATGCGCTCGATGTCCTGCTGTCGTCTGAGGTCGGCTGCGAAGGTCTTGATTTTCAGTTCTGCGATTTCCTGATTAATTACGACCTACCGTGGAATCCCATGAAGATCGAACAGCGTATCGGCCGCATCGACCGATACGGCCAGCAAAGCGAAGCTGTCGCGATCATAAACTTCATCACGCCCGGCACAGTCGATGCCGATATCTATGAGCGTTGCCTGTTGCGGATCGGTGTTTTCGAGCACGCGGTCGGCGGAAGCGAGGAAATCCTCGGCACCGTCACGAAGGAAATCCGGAACATTGCCGAGAGCTTCAGCCTGACTTCGGAGGAACGGGCCAGGCAGCTTCAGCAACTGGCGGACAATCAGATTCGCCGGATCAACGAAGAGCAGGAGCTTGAGGAAAAACAGGCCCAGCTCTTCGGTCTGAACATTCCCAACCAGTCATGGGAGGACGAGATTGCAGAGGCCGAAAGCTTTTGGCTCTCCCCCTCCGCGATCCAGGGCGCTGTCACAACGTATCTCGCCGACAGACTGGGAACCGACACGGCGCATATTCTCGGCGACCGCCCGTTGAAGACCCTGCGCCTGAGCCAGGAAGCGCGAAATCGGCTGCTCGAAGACCACAAGCGGCTCCCCCGGTCAATCGAGCCGGTCGCGCGCGAATGGGAGAAATGGCTCAAGGGCGGACAGCCGACGCTGGCGGTGACATTTGATCAGGACACGGCGGCGGAAAACCCAAAAGCAGTTCATCTGTCCGTCGTGCATCCTCTGGTACGTCAGGCGGCGCGGCATCTCGATCTCGATGAGCCCAGATTCTGTTCCGTGGCCGTCGAGAGCGAAGACCTTGCAGCAGGACAACACCCCTTCGCCATTTATCGCTGGTCAATGCGCGGGATCAAACCGGATCAAGGCCTGGTGGCGGTGTGCGGCGATGCTGCTATCGAAGCTTCAGTGTTCTCGCTGTTGCAGAAGGCAACGGACGCTGATGTGGCGTACTTGCCCGAGCGCACGGAATTCGACGAGCTTGATGCACGGCATCACGGCAAATGGGCCACGGCGAGGGCCGATCACGTAGACGAAAACCGTCTCCTCGTCGAGCACCGGATTCAAAGCCTTACGGTCAGTCACCGCGCCCGTTGCGCGATCATAGAAGAGCAAATCGCGCGGGCAACGAACGACAAGATCAGGTTGATGCGAGAAAGCGAACTGGCTCGCGCAAATGCTGATTTCGACCGTAAGGTGGCGGAGCTTCAACGGGCGGCAGATGCCGCCGATATCATGGCGTCGCCGGTTGTCTTCGGGGTCTTGTCGCTCACTCGTGGAGCAGGCCAGTGAACTTCTTGCGGGAGGTGCACGAGAAGCGGAAGAAGCTGGCTGACGTGCTTCTCGACGAAGAGTATTCCGGCATCCGGGAAATCGTGGAAGAACTGTACCCGGACCGTGCCCACTTCATTTACGAGCTACTCCAGAATGCGGAAGATGCCCGCGCGACCGAAGCCAGTTTCGAGTTGCGTGCGGACCGGCTCGTCTTCCGGCATAACGGGCACGCTTTTTCCAAGGACGATGTCTGGGGCATCACCAACATCGGCAAGGGTTCCAAGCGCGACGAGGAAGACAAGATCGGGCGCTTCGGGGTCGGGTTCAAGTCAGTGTTTGCCTATACCGAAACGCCCCTCATATGGTCTCCCACCTACTCGTTCCGGATCAGCGGCCTCGTGCTCCCGGAAGAAATCACCTCTCCTCCGGAACTGAACGGTCAGACACAGTTTGAGTTCCCGTTCAACAATCCCAAGAAGGAGCCGGGCTCCGCGTATGATGAAATCAGAACCGGGCTGGACGAGCTTGCCGAGACGACGCTTCTCTTCTTGACCAACCTTGAGTCGATAAGCTGGCGCATCGGTGACGCCAACAACGGCATCGTGCTCAAGATTCAGCACTCGGACCATCACCTTGAAGTGTTGAAACAGGTCGGCGGCACGACCACGGAGTCCTGTCATTTCTTGAAGTTCTCCGCACCCGTTCAGGGACTGGAGAAGCAAAACGTGGCCGTTGCGTTCGAACTGGATTTCCTCCCGGATATCAAGCAGGTCCAGCCCGGCGAGCCGATTGCGAAGCAATTGCGGATTACGTCGGGGTCTCCGGGATGCGTGGCAGTGTTTTTCCCCGCTGACAAGGAGACATCGGGACTTCGCTTTCACCTGCACGCGCCGTTTGTGCCTGAGCTGAGCCGGGCGAGCGTCAAGGAAACCCCTGCAAACGAACCTCTTTTCCATCAGCTTGCCGAACTGGCGGCATCCTCGCTGCATCCAATTCGTGACCTTGGCCTGTTGACACGGGAATTTCTCGGCGCTCTCCCGAACCGGGTCGATCAAATTCCTGCACGCTATCAATGTATACGCGACGCCATAGTTGAGGAAATGAAGAGGCAACCGCTTACACCGGCACATGGCGGCGAAGGGCACGCTGCCGCGTCGCAGATGCTCCAAGCGAGAGCGACCCTGAAGAACCTACTGACGAACGAAGATCTGGCCTTCTTGCATGGAACGGAGAAGCACTGGGCGGTTGCCGCGACCCAAAGAAATAACGAAGTAGACCGATTTCTTCAGCAACTGGAGATACAGGATTGGGATACGGACGAATTTCTTGATCACATTGATGAGGCGCTCGCACGTGATGATTCAGATGAGTGGTACTTTGACGCGAATGAATTTCGGAATTGGCTGTCTGGAAAGACGATAGAGTGGCATCAACAGTTGTATGCTGTCCTTTGGGAGCTGGACAGCCAAGGAAAGCTTCATCTTGCAAAAGATAAACCAGTCATCCGACTCGCTACCGGGGAATACTCCATCGGGCAAGACTGCTTTTTCCCCGACGATACGCAATCAGACAGCGACATAATGCCTCGTGTAGACCCGAACGTCTACACATCCGGCAAGAACAAGAAGCAGCAGGATGATGCCAGAAATTTCCTGCAAGCGATTGGAGTCCGGGAGGTCGGTGAAAGGGAACAGGTCGAGGTGATCCTGAAACAGCGTTACACCTATGAAGCCGAAATACCTGATGAAGAAACATACCGGGCTGACCTTAAGCGATTTGTGGCGCTGGTTGAGGACGTTGCCGGTTCAGCATCCCTGTTCTGCGACTACTACGTCGTCGAGAGCTCTGACGCCTGGACTATTCCCGGGAAAGTGTTCCTTGACCTCCCAATTTTCGAATTCGAAACAGGCTTGCTGCTCTACTATCAAGCGCTGGGCGATGATGCTAAGCGCAAACCGCTCAGCGACGCATATCTAGGCCGGGCCGTCGCGCGAAGAAAACTTGCCAATTTCTTTTCTGCAATCGGTGTCCAGACGAAATTAGAAATCGAGTCGACGACCTGCCTCCACAACCCGCAGTGGGATTATCTGAAGAGCGTTGCGGGCGAGAGATATACATCTCCCATAGATCGCGACTTCAGTATCGAAGAATTGGAAACAGTTCTTCAGACCCCGGTTCTCGAACTGTCAAAGTTGATATGGCGTACAATGGCGGGGTTGCCGGGAGACGGCCGCTATCTAACAGCGACATATAGAAAGAACGCCAGCTCAGGGTCTCGACATGCCGACTCGCAGCTTGTTCACATCCTGCGACGGGAGAAATGGGTTCCTCAAGACAACGGATCGTTCGTTCGGCCGTCCGAGGCCAGCCGTAATTTGCTCCCCGACGGTTTCCCGTTCGATCCGGGGTGGCAGTGGCTGAAGGCGATCAAGTTCGGAGAGGAAATTGCGAAGAAGTCGGAAGAACACCGTCAAAAAAGGGCTGTAGCACGAGAGTTAGGATTCGAGGACGACGATACCCTCGAACGGGCAAAACAGTTCGCGCTCATGCCGCCGGAGGAACAAGAGCGCATACTGGCAGATTTCGAGGAACGTCAGAAATTTGAGCTTCCCGAGAATGAGTCCTCCAATCCCGATCGACGGTCCGCGCGCGTCGGCGCGATGGCCGCCGAAGCGCCCGGCAGGCGGACAGAGGTTCGCAATCGATCTGTATCCGTAAACATAAATGCAGTCAAAGAGGACGCCGGGCAATACCTAGGGCAGCAATACACAAATCGTGAAGGTGAGATGATTTGCCAGGCATGCAAGAGTCCCCTGCCATTCAAGTTAGATGACGGATCGGAATTTTTCGAGCGAGTACAGCTTCTGAAGGAACTGAGGAAACACCACCATCAGAACTATCTAGCGCTGTGTCCGAACCATGCGGCAATGTTCCTGTATGCGAACGGATTGAGCGACACTCTTAAAAAACTGATTATTGAAGCATCCGGAAACGAGATAGAGATCATTCTCGCACAGCAGGATACTGCGATCTATTTCACGAAAACACACTTGGCTGATTTAAGAGCGTTAATTGAGGTAGATGAAAATCAAAGCGCGTCGGCACCTGATGATGACAAAACCGGAGACGATGAATGAGCCACCCGCTTCGGCACATATCGATCCGGGTGCCCTGGCATGATACCGGCTGGGATGGCCGCGTGTGTTCGGCGCCCCGGTTGAACAGCGCCTGTCTCAACCTGAGGCGCGTTGCCGAAAGCCGAAACGACAAGGCGGAAGAAGAAGTCGCGGGCAAGAGCCTTGATGAGATACCACTCAAACAATGGCCGCCATGCGTGGCAGAGCGCATGGCGTTCATGGCCCCGTTTGAGTATACGCGGTTTCCAAATCATCCCTACAATCGCGGTCCGGAATCAAGCCACGGGCATTTCAAGGACACGCCGCTTCGGCATCCTCCGTATTCAGCGGCTGCCGTGCCCTTCTACTGGATGCTTCGGGAAAACCTGACGGAACTGGCGGAGGCGCAAGACATTGACGCCATTGACGAGCGTGAACCCGACCTCGGCTTCGAAGCCGCCAAGACATGGGTACAGAATCAGGAGAATCAGAAGGCACTGCTTGAGTGTTTTCGCAGCCACACCAAGCCTGAAAAGTCACTCTGTTTCTTTTATGCGAAGCAAGTGCCGTTCATAGAAGATGCCGGACCCCGGCGCATACTGATTGGCGTCGGCAGAGTCCTGCATGTCACGCCGCCGCAGGAATATGACTACGTCACCAGGGACCTTTCCGGAAAGCTCCGCTCGATGCTGTGGGAGCTGATGGTCCAGCACTCGATCCGGCCGGACTTCAAGGACGGCTTCCTGCTTCCCTATCACGACGCCGTTCGCAAGGCCGAAGGCGATACAGACTTCGACCCGGCTGTTATCACTGCTTTCTCGCCCGCGGATCGGCTGCCGGAATTTTCGCACGCCTCGCAGCTTGTGACACACGACGGCGCCATCGCTTCCTTGCTTTCCTGCGGCGCTGCGCTTCGCAGCGCCAGGCAACTTCTACCTGGTAAATGGAATCACTGTCTCGACTGGATCGATGCGCGTCTTGGCGAGCTGTGGAAGGCGCGCGGCCCTTGCCCCGGACTAGGTCCTGCACTGTCGGCATTCGGTTTGGAACTTGGCACATTCGTAGCGCATGCGCTCATGGAAAAGGCGGGTGAAAACGCCGATCCGTGGCCGCTGGTCGAGGCCATGTTCGCGGAACCTGCGATGCACCTGCCGCCAGAACTGGCCGGTGGCGTCGGCAAGACCGTTCGCGCCAAATGGGAACGTCTGCCGGACGAAAGGCGCGCGTTGCTGAAGTTGCTCAGTCGCTTCGAACTGTCGGGCGATCAGGCGAAGTTGCTTTATGTGCAGGAAGAGCGATCCAGTCACGGTATCAATCTTGGTGACGCGGCAATCATCGACAATCCCTATACGATCTATGAGGCCACACGCCTCACCAATGACCCGGTGAGCGTATGGACGGTTGATCGTGGCGTGTTTCCACTCGATGAAATCAGGACGAAGCATCCCCTTCCGGAGCCGAGCGTTCTGGATGCGGGAACGGATGCGCGGCGCGTCCGGGCGCTTTGCACCGATGTCCTCGAAGATGCCGCGAGCGATGGCAACACACTCCTGCCGCAAACCCAGGTCGTCCTGGTAATTCGCAATCTGGCGATCCAGCCGGGATGCGCGGTCGATGCCGATCTGATGGATGTGGCGAAGGACGATTTCGGCGGCGTCATCAATGAAATCAGGGTGGCGGACGACTCTTCCGCGCTTCAGCTCACTCGCCTGTCGGATATGGGCGCGGTCATTCGAGATGCGCTGGAGAAACGCATCAAGGGCAAGCGGCACAACGTCGAAGCTGAGTGGAGGAAGCGGCTCGATGACCACCTGAAACAACAGGGTGCTGGCGAAATAGATGAACAGGAAGAAAAGGCCCGCACAGAGAAGGTTGCGGCACTGAAGGAGCTGTCAGAATCCCGCCTATCCGTTCTCATCGGGCCGGCAGGAACGGGCAAGACGACATTGCTTTCGGTACTTTGCGCGCATCCGGATATTGCTTCAGGCGGCATTCTACTCCTCGCGCCGACCGGGAAGGCCCGCGTTCGCATGGAGCAGTCCGCGAAGGGCCTTCAGTTGACAGGCTATACCATCGCCCAGTTCCTGAGCCCGGACCGCTACAACGGCGCGACGGGGCGATACCGCCTGTCTTCAAAGCCCGCAGACGCCGGCGCGCGAACCGTGATTGTCGATGAAGCGTCAATGCTCACCGAAGAGATGCTCGCGGCGCTCCTCCAGGCTCTTAAGGGCGTGCATCGTCTCATACTGATCGGCGATCCGCGCCAGCTCCCCCCAATCGGGGCCGGTCGTCCGTTTGTTGATGTGATCAACCGGCTTGCGCCGGACGGCTTGACCGAAATGTTTCCGCGTATCGCAGCCGGATATGCTGAACTGACGATTCGCCGCCGACAGGCCGGAGAAGACCGCGAAGATCTCCAGCTCGCCGAATGGTTCAGCGGCGCGCCGATCGCGCCAGGCAAGGACGACGTGTTCGACAAGGTGGTGCACAAGGGGCAAAGCAAGCATGTGCGGTTTGTCCACTGGGACAGTGCCGACGAATTGCGGTCCCGCCTACTGGATGTGCTTGTCGATGAACTGAAGCTGTCCGGGCCGGACGATGTAGAGCGGTTCGACGCAACCCTCGGCGGCGAGCCCTGGAACGATCTCCGTTTCTTCAATACCCAGGGCAACGGTAAGCCGGGCGCGGCTCAAACAGCGGAGGGCTGGCAGATTCTGTCGCCTGTCCGGTCCGCCGCGCACGGCGTCGGCGACCTCAACCGCTATATCCACAAGAGATTCAGGCAACACATGATCGACGCGTTGCAATTGGAAGGATATCGCCGCAAATATCCAAAACCGATGGGCGCGGAGCAAATCGTATACGGCGACAAAGTCATCAACCTGGTCAACACCGACCCGTCTTCCCGGCGATACCGTCATCGCCGGGTATATCCCGATAAGGGCAATCCCTATATCGCAAACGGCGAGATCGGCATGGCCGTCGGTTATTTTTGGAGGACAGTGGATAAAAAGAACCGACGCGATTTTCGATGGAAGCTGGAAGTCGAGTTTTCGTCGCAGCCCGGCTACAAATACGACTTCACGTCGCGCGATTTCGGGGAAGAAGGCAGTCCGGTCCTGGAGCTGGCCTATGCACTGACGGTGCACAAATCACAGGGCAGTGAATTCCGAACCGTCATCCTTGTGCTGCCGAACCCGTGCTGGCTCCTGTCGCGAGAATTGCTGTATACCGCGCTTACGCGACAGAAAGACCGCGTGATCATCCTTCATCAGGGTGACCGCAGCGAATTGCGGAAGTTTTCATCCGATAACCGATCCGAGACAGCGCGTCGCCTGACCAACCTTTTCATTGCGCCGTCGCCGATAGAGATCGACGGTCGATTTTTCGAGGAATACCTCATTCACCGCACGTCCCGAGGAGAAATGGTGCGGTCTAAGTCAGAAGTCATCATAGCGGACCACCTTGCGAACACCGGGCTGGAGTACAGCTACGAAAGGGAACTGACACTCGATGGAGTGAGCAAGTACCCCGACTTCACCATTGAAGACGCGGAGTCCGGAGAAACCTTCTACTGGGAGCACTGCGGCATGCTGCATGTACCCAGTTACAGACAGCGATGGGAGGAAAAGCTCGCGTGGTACAAATCGCACCAGATTGTTTCTGTTGAGGAAGGCGGTGGATCACAAGGAACTCTGATTATCACGCGCGATGAACCGAACGGGAGCATAGACTCCGCCCGGATCAAGCAGATCATTGCAGATGTGCTCGGTGCCTAGTTTGACAACCCTTTGCATGCGGGTGTGATTTCCGCATTAACTGTGTTTGGCGCTTGAAACCTGCTCAACTCTGCGATCTTTTCCGCCACCTCCTGCCGCTTCACTGAATCGGAGCAGCCCGTCGGTTACACCCAATCTGTCTGGACGCGTCCGGCTAACGCCGGACTAGGCCCTAGGCGCCCGCCTTCGCCTCCGGCTGCGGCGCGGCGCCCCGAGCCGCCCCGGATCCCGATACCGGGATCGCAGGCGTCTCGGCCGTCCGGTGACGGTCCTTCGCGCGTAGGGCGGCTCTCGCCGCCCCGATAGCCGCCCCCGTTCGGACGCGCGGATTTCTTCTTTTCTTTCGGGGCCTGCGGCCCCCTGGCCGTCAAGGCCAAGCCCTTCATGGGCGAACGCGGGGCGTTCCCCAGCCTTCCTCCACTCCGTTCCGTGCAGGCCGGGCGATCCCCCTTTCCCCGCCTCCGACCTGTGACGGCCCAGCCCCCGCTCATTGGCGCGTGCCTAGTCCGGTTGCAGCAGCAGCGCAGCGCTGCGCGCAACCGGAAACTAGGAGAAAGACCAATGAAGCAAGACATATACGAGCGTATCACGGGTCGCATTGTGGCCGACCTTGAGCAGGGCGTCAGGCCGTGGCTCAAGCCTTGGAATGCCGAGCATGCGGCAGGCCGCATCACAAGGCCGCTACGGCACAACGGACAGCCCTATAACGGAATCAACGTGATCATGCTCTGGGGCGAGGCCGTGGCCTGTGGCTACGCCGCGCCCATCTGGATGACCTTCCGGCAGGCGAAGGAACTCGGCGGACATGTCCGCAAGGGCGAGAAGGGCAGCCTTACCGTCTATACCGACCGCATCCGCAAGACGGAAATTGATGATGCCACCGGCGAGGAAGCGCAGCGGGAAATTCCCTTCATGAAGGGATACACCGTCTTTAACATCGAGCAGATCGAGGGCTTGCCCGCGCATTTCTACGCACCCGTCGCGCCCCGGCTTGATCCTGTGCAGCGGATCGATAGCGCCGAGGCTTTCTTTGCCGCGACGGGCGCGGACATCCGCCATGGTGGCAATCAGGCTTACTACACCATCACGCATGACTACGTGCAGATGCCGCCTTTCGAGACCTTCCGCGATGCCGAAAGTTATTACCAGACCCTCGGTCATGAATGTGTCCACTGGACTCGCCATAGCTCACGCCTTGAACGCGACTTTGGCCGCAAGCGCTGGGGCGATGAAGGATACGCCGCCGAGGAACTGGTCGCCGAACTCGGTTCAGCTTTCCTTTGTGCCGATCTCGACCTGACGCCGGAGCCGCGCGAGGATCACACCACCTATATCGCCTCATGGCTCAAGGTCCTGAAGAACGACAAGCGGGCGATCTTCACCGCCGCCGCCCATGCGCAGCGTGCCGCGGATTATCTGAACGGCCTTCAGGCTGTCCCGGTTGCGGAGGCAGCCGAATGAAAGGACCCGATACCATCATCATCGAGGGGCGCGCCTATTCATGGCGCGCCATCCTCGAATTGCGCCGCCGGCAGATCGAGGCATGGAAGGCGGCACGGCCGCAGCAGCCCGCCTTGTTCGAGCTGAAAGACGACCGGCGGCCCGAAACAGAGCGGACCGCTGAAGGCCGCTTCCGGGAGCCGGGCTTGTTCACCTTGTCGCTGGACGCGGGCGGATAGCCGCCCGCGTCCACGAATTTGGCGCGCGCTTCGCCGGTGGCGAAGCGCGCTTTGTCTTGAAGGGTTAGTCGGACCGGCAAAGTCTCTCGGAAGCGCGGGCCGGAAGGGGAAGGGGGTCAGTGGACGCCTGCGAGGCCAAGCGGATTGGATATCTGTGCCTGATAGAAGCCGCCGTTTGCGATACCGCCGTGACGTCCTGCTTAGCTCGGATGCTCAGCCCATCACCGCTTTGCGGTAGACGAAGGTGATCGCTGCGTTCAGGTCAATGCTCCGCACGTGAAACGGCCAGAAGTTCAGGTGCTCCCGCTCCATTACCGCGTCCAGCTCCGCTAGGACGGTGTTGGCGAAATTGGGGTGTTCCCAGCAGATCACCTTATCGAGGTCGATGCTGGTGTGCTTTCGGAACCACCGCCTGGTGGTCAGGAAGCGCCCGGCGCCCCAAGCCAAGCCGCCTTCCGCAGGAATGCCGCCGACGATCTGGCCGCCGGGCTTCAGCACGCGCAGCATATCCTCCAGGTAACCTCGGAAGGGGTAGAGGTGCTCGAAGCTGTTAAACGATACTAGGACATCGAATGACGCGTCGGGGCATGGCAGGCCCGCGTCCGCTCCTGTCATCAGGTGTGTCTCGACGGTTACTCCGGCCGCCTCCAGGATGTCCCGAGAGTCATCAAGCATGTCCTGGCGCCGGTCGGCCAGGGTGTATTGAGCCGGCAGCGACGGCCAATAGACATGGTGGCCGATTCGCCCGGGCCCGACCTCCAGTACCCTCTTGCCGGCCAGTTCGACCCGGCCCATCACCCGATACTCGGCGTGATTGATGATGAGCCCCAGGCCCTTGGTCTGAGTGGCGAGGTATATCTCCATGGCCCGTCGCTCCCACTCCAGCCAGTCGGCGTCGGTGGCGATTGGAAGAGGACCATGGGTTTCGCGGTCCCCGAAAAGACGGTCCCTCAGCCCCCGTGGTAGGTGGTTACCAAGGCAAAAACGGGTCTTCGGACGGGTCATGCGCGATCCCTTCCGATTAGCGGCGGCAGTCCGCGATGCGCGGCCGTCATCGGAGGTCACTCCAGGCAATGAATGACCTGTTCCTGTGGCGCAGCCCCCGTCGCGGCTCGGGTCCGGGCCAGGAATGAAGCGTCGCGTCCGCCTCATCGTAGGAAATGGTTCGCCCCTCCCGCAGGGCCTCTAGGCCGTCTGGAAGAATGTCCGCCGCGGCCGCGTAGAGGCGGCAGGTCTGGAAGAACAGACTGGTCCCCGGCATGTCGGGGATCACCGTCTGCGCATAGAGCGGCCCCGCATCGACGGCTTCCGAAACTATGCCGTGGAATGAGGTACCAAGCCCGACCTCGCCGGCGGCCATGGCCTGAAGGATGCCCCCCATGCCCCGGTATTTTGGCAGTTCCGTACAATGCAGGTTTAGGATCGGCGGCACCTCGCGGATGAACCGCATCCGGAAGATTTGCCCCGGCCGGATGCTCAGGACCGCGTCGGGAGCGGCATTCCGGATGAATCGCACGACCTCCGGGTCGTTGACGTTGGCCGTGGTCGTCAGCGGCAGCCCGCGCCGCCGGACGTGCTCAATAATTGATGGAGTCTCCACGCGAGGACGGTTCACCGGACGTAGCATCGCCTTGGGGCGAAGCATCCCCTCGGCGGCCATGTAGAGGAAGTAATAGAACGAGCGGTGGCGCATCGCCGCCCGCGCCACGGACCAGATGCGCTGCAATGGCGCGGTGGTCTGGACTACGGCGATGACTTCGTGCCCGCTCTCATCCTCCAGTAAGCGGCGGGCGGCGACGTCGGCTAGGCGGTCGGCTGCGGTTACTAGCACAATGCGCATCAGTCGTTCCTCCGCCCCAAGTCGTCGGCGCACTGCCAATACCCTTGGGATGCCCCGTGAATGGCGACAAAGCCCCGCAGGGTGGGCGACGAGCGCCAAGCCACATGCCGCCCTCCCGGACATCGCTGATTGTCAGTCCGCCTCCCAGTGTGATGATGCGCACGTTCTGCACCTCGTGGCGGCGGTTGCTGGTCAGCATCCCGCTGCAATTCATGATTTTGCTCTTCTGTAAATACCCGTGCGTTGACAATATTCATGAAATTTATGTTGCACGATGATTTAGGCAATATCGATGAATAATGAAATTAATGGCCAAAAAATCTGTGAATAAACACTTTAAAAGTAATCAATTTTACTGCGTGCAAAAATTCCAAGTATCGATGGTCACAAATATTTTGAAAATAATATCTCTTTACCAACCCGGCCGGCAGATCGAGGCATGGGAGGCGGCGCGGCCGCAACAGCTAGCTTTGTTCGAACAGAAAGAAGATCGGAGGCCCGAGGTTGAACGCATCGACGACGTCCTACGTTTCCTAAGTACTCGCTTATACAATAGACGCTCTAATATTGACAATTTTGTTTTACCATATTATTGTGATTAACTATATATCGTACAAGGAAATGTTTTATGAGTATTGTGATTTTTCTTTCAGGATTAGCAATAGGCTTTATTGGCGGCATAGCGTTACCCTTTTTCGCGGTCTTTATATGGACCGTCAACAATCCCGAGATTAGAAAATGGTAAGATTATCAACCGCTGGAATCATCGTTGGACGTCTTTAAGCTTGTAGGCCAAAGCATGAAAAGCTTTTGGGAGACCGAGCTATTCAGGCCGATCACCATCCCGGACGGCAGATCGCCTGACGCTTGCGGGACGTATTCTCGCGTTTCAGTTCTTGCTGGCGGGCGCGTTTCTTGTCCTTCAGATAGCGCTTGTGGTTGCGTTCGGCGGTATCGACGCTGACTTCTAGCAGATACCACAGCAGAACAAATTCAAGGATCAGTTGGTTGGTACGAAGGCGGTTTGCGGCTTCGAATTCGGTTGTGAGCGATTGCATGGCTTTTCTCCATCTTGGCGTTTCAAGGCCCGGCTCATCCGAGCTTTCTCGCCTCGACGCAAATGCAGGAGAAGCGCCAGCCGCACCGTTTACGGTCGCAACATCAGTGAAGGACCTGACCCTCACAGGACCAGTCAGGTTGCCGGCCCACAGGCGCGCCCATTCTGCGAACGTCCCTAGGTGAAAGACCGTGAGCCGGGATTCCCGACGCCAGAGAGGGAAGCCAGCCGCTCACAAACACTGCCGCTTCCGCCCGTAACCAACATCCCGCCGGATTTCGTTTCTGCCGTATCGTCCGTTCGGCGTTGAAGACCGGCCGCAGACCACACCGCTGTCCTGAAGGCTCGCTTCTGCCACAGCTCTCCTTTTCGGTTTCCTCACGAATTTCCGACGCGTCTGGACGGGCGCGCCTGCCCGTCAATGGCCGGCCCGCACCACCCCCGCCGCCTGCGGCCCGGAGCCTTGGCGAAGGGCCGTGTTGGCCATGACCGCCAGGCTTGTAACGCCCATCCCTTTAGGCCGCGTCGTGAGGAAACCAACGAAAAGGAGAATCAACATGAAACTACTCACCATCGACATACAGGGCCGCCTGCTCAGGAACGGCCGCATCCGCAATGAACTGGCTGAAGCCGACGAACGCTGCGAGCCAGACTTTCTGCCTGTCGTGAAATTGTTCACGCCGGACGCAAACTGCACATGGCTATTGACCGAACTGGACCCGGACGAGCCCGACATTGCCTTCGGGCTTTGTGGCCTCGGCATGGGCTTCCCCGAGCTTGGCAGCGTCAGCCTGTCGGAGATTGCCTCCGTGCGTGGTCCCATGGGCCTGCCGATCGAGCGCGACCGCCATTTCATCGCGCAGCACACGCTCTCAGTCTACGCCAAGGCCGCACGCCTCGCCGGCGGCATCACCGAGGATACGCAGGCCCTCGCTCAGGCGCAGGCCGCTATGGCGGCGGGAGGTGCGTCATGAAGACTGATCCGCAAATTCAGCCCGTTGATCCCGCGCGGCTGGCGTCGGGCGCATGGTGCCACCGCAGGCAGAAAACCATCGGGCAGGGCGATATCAGCGCCTCCTACAGCGCAGATCGCATCGGGATGGGAAAACCCGTAAGAAAGCCATTTTCGTGGAACGGTGGCCTATGGATTTGTGTCGGCATGTGCGGTCGCGCAGGAGAGGTGTCAGCCGAGGCTTATCGCCTTGCCCATCCTCAAGCGCTTGACGGCAGCCCTACGACTTACGCCGAAAAGACAAGGAACGGCGACGCCGCGCGCGCCGATCCGAACGGCTTCTATCACGGCATGGCCGTTAAGCATTCAGGCCATGAACTCGTACTCTGCGGTCCGCCGGTCATGTTTGTTCAGGGAGAGCAGGAGCAACTCGCGCTGTTCTAAATCTCCGTTTCACCAAGCACGTAAGCCCCGCGCTGCAAAAGACAAATACGGAGGGTCGGTTGCCCACGTCTTGCCTTCGACGTGACCATGGCAAACGCGCCCCGTTCCGGGTCTGGGCCTTTCGGAGAGCAGCGCAGACGATAAGGGCGACATCGGAACATGCGGCCTAGCGTTCCTATTGGTCCGCTTGGACGGTGTGTCGCTGTTAATGTCCGCGCCGGGGTCTTTCTACACCTTCCCGTTAAGGCTTGCCTCATCCATGACGCCGAATGTGACCGCGCCCGCCGTTCGGTCAATGCCCGGCCCGCTCCATTCGCTTCGCTCCCGTGTAGGGCATGACCGGCCCGGCTTTCAGGCCCGGCCGAATCCATTGGCGTAATGAGACAAACCTAACCAAAAGGAGAAGACCAATGGCACGTAACCGCAACACGAACACCAAGCAGCAGACCAAGAACACCCAGCCTCCGGCGCTCATCGCCTACCATGTCGCAGAGCGCGGCGAGAAGTCCTTCTGGACCCGCATCGGAGCCGCCTGGGATCACGAGGACGGCAAGGGCCTCACGGTCCAGCTCGATCTGGTTCCGGTCAGCGCCGGCCGCATCGTCCTGCGGGAACCCACGGGCGAGACCGCTCAGGCGGACGGGGCGGGCGCGTAAGCGCCCCCCCCCCCTTCCTTCATCATCGACAGAAAAGCGCCCGCACGGGCGCTTTTCCATTTGTGCATATGGGTAAATGGCTGCCGCTCAGCCTCTCGTGCCAAACCAATACAGGACGAGCAAGACGACCGCCGCGACGGCGCCCCAGAATGCAATCTTGCGCAGCCGCCGCACCGCATGCAGGCGCTTGCGGAAAAACCGATTGCAACCGAACACAGCCGCCACGGCTACCACCGGATAAACATACTAGGGGGATGATGGCGCGATGACATAGGCGAGCGCAGGCGTCCCGAGCAGCGCCGCCAGGTTCAGCCAGCCGGCGAACCGCTCGTCCTTCTTCTCTTCGGTGAGCGTTTCCGGCGGCGCGCTGGCGGCTTCCATGCCGCCGACGGACACGGTGCTCTTTCGGGCAGAACCTATGGTTTTTTCCTTGCTCTTCGGCGGAGGCGGCCGGCGCGGCGGAGGGTCGGGCACCGTGATGCGGCCGGTGCCCCCGCAGGAGCGGCAAGCCTCATTTCGGCCCAGCGTCCCGAGCTGAAAGGAGCTATAGCCGGACCCGCCGCATGTCGGACATGGTTTGCTCGCCATCGCCTGAGCCTCCGCTTACCTTATATCCGGCGTCTTTCCGAAGGCATCGCTTGGGCGGGCGTCCCGGAGTTCCGGTTCCTCGCCGCTCACAATCATTTCCAGGTTCTCGGTCACATCCTGAAGCCGGTACATGAGCGCTTCGGCCTTGCGCTCGTCCCTGTCCGGCATCGCGGCAATGGGGATACGCTTCTCGCCATAATCCATCACCACTTCCAGAGCCTCACGATAAGTGGACTCCGAGCGCTTGCGGCGCTGCCGCTCCCGCCGGGCTTCCTGGGTCGCCTTGTGGTGGCGCTCCATCCGGAAACCCCGCACCGCGTCACGGTCATAGCGCTTGCCCTTCACCCGGATGACATCGGGCAGGATTCGGACATCGAGGGTCCGCCCGAACGTGCTGATCATGATGGAGCGGCCCAGGAACAGCCAGGCGACAAGCATACCGCCCGCAACGGCCACGGGAGCCTGCCAGGTTCTGGTTTCTTGCAGGGCGTAATACATGGCGGCGGCGACCGCGACAAAGATAACCACCCGCCCGATGCCGTCCAAAGCCGGCCCGGCATATTTGCCGTAGAGGCGCACGCCGCCCTGGCGTTTCAAGATTGTCATTTTCGGCCAGTCGGCAACGGCCTTTTCTGTCCGTCTGAACAACATCGCTTCTTACTCCCCTGCTACTCTGGAGAATCGTAAAGCCCCTCGAAAAGTTCGTGCTTATCGTATTTGACCCGCTGGATGATGGCCGGCGGCATGCCGGGCCGGATGATCAGCTCACGCTGCTGATTGTCATCGCGGCCGAAGAACCGGGCCACCTCTTCGGCGGTGAGCAGCTCGCGCACTTCCACCGACCAGGACTCCCCGGTCGCTCCGCTCTTGCGCTGATCGGTGGTCACCTGACCCTTGCGATCGACGATGAGCGAGGTCTGCCCGCAGCGCTTGCTCAAATATTCCAGCGTGGTCATATCGGAATTCCCGAAGAAGGTCATGACGCCGGCATTGCCGAGGAACGTCTCCCAGCCATCCTTGTAGTGGCGCTTGAGCTGGGTGAGGTCCTGAAGAACGATCAGCAGCTTCATGCCGAAACCCGCAACAAGCGCCGCCGCCGTTTCGATTTGCTGCATGTGCCCGAGCACATGAAACTCTTCCAGCACGGCCAGCACCGGAATCGCCGGCTTGGTTTTCTCCCGCTCCATCGTCTCTAAAGCCAGATTGACGAAGAGCCGGAACCACCTGTTGCAGGTCGCCATGCGTCCTGCCGGCAGGCAGACGAAGATGCTCATTCCGCCGGGCGCGGTCTTCAGCTCCGCGAGATCAAAATCATGACGACCGAGCACCGCGCGCAGGGGCGGGTAGTCCAGGAACTTGGTGTGGCGGCGCGCGGTCGAGAGAACCGAGCCTCGCTCGTTATCCGGCTTGTCGAAGAAATCGCTTGCGGCGACCTCAATCGCCGCCGCGAGATCGGGATATCCACCTTCCAGCATGTTTGCGTTCGCGAGCATCTCGACCTTGACCTTGGGCGGTGCCGATCCGTCAACGCCTTCCATGGGCGCAAGGATGCGCCCGAGCAGATCGCGCACCGTGGCAAGCGTCCGGTCCGCCCCCAGCTCTTCATAGGTGGCGACATGCAGGATCAGCCCTTCGATCAGATTGCGGGCGCTCTCATCCCAATGCGGGTCCTGACCGGAACCCATGACGCCCGCGACCACGAGGGCATCGGCGATCAGCCCGGCATCCTCCATGATGGTCGGGCTGTCTGGGGTGAGTATGACGAGCGGATTGAACCCCACCCGATATTCGGCGAGGCGTCCGGCCGTCACCTCGAACGGATCGAGGATGCACACGCGTTGACCAAGTTCCGCCCGGCGGCGGGCCGTCACACCCGCCAGCTCGCCCTTCGGATCGAGCGCCAGCACCGAGCCGCCATAGGTGAGCAACGTGGGGATCAGGCAGCTCCGCCCCTTGCCGGCGCGCGAGCCCGCGCAGAGAACGGCATGGCGATCATCGCCCATGCCGAGGGGCGTTCCTCCGGTCACGGTGTACTGACCATCGTCACGAACGCTGCCGCCGACCACGCCGAGGAAGATCGCGCCGGGATGGAAACGGAATGCAGGACTGTTAGCCAGAGCCGCCGGGTCTACCCAGGCCGAAAGAGGCGTTTGTTGCTGGTCGAGGTTGCGGGACCGCACGCCGCGAGGCAGGTCCTCGAGGACGGCCCCGGCATCAGTTTTGCCCTTGTCCTTCGGTGCGAGCATGAGCCACCGCCTCCGATGATCAATGCATCCCTTGCATGGTTATACCAGCCATACTCTGTTTAACCGCTAAAGGCCCCGTCGCGAAGAAGGTTTTGGCGAGGGCGGATGATGTAGCGAGGATTCCAGACCGCCCGAATGGGTGACCGAAGCCCCTGAAACCGGCCCGCGAAAGTGTCGGAATTCCGTGCTGACTTGCCAGTCATTGGAGCAATATGGCAGAATTTATAGTTTGGAGGGCGCACTTTTGGGTTTGGCGTCGCAAACCCGGTGCGCCCGCTCCGGGGGGAGGGGTCCCCCGCCGCGCCGCCATCCTACATAAGATGGGCGGCTTGGCGCCCCCTCGTTCCGGCCGTCCCGGCCGGTGCTTAAGGGCTGCCCGCCCTTAACAATCCCGGCCAGAGGCGGCGCCCCTGGACCCGCTGTTACGGGGTGGCGGCATGGCGATCTATAGCTGCAATCTGAAGAGCGTCGGCAAGACGACCCACGCCCCCGGCACCGCCGGCGCGTATCTGCGCTATATCAGCCGGCCCGACGCCGAGCCCGTTTTGCTGTCAGATCACATCCCCCTCGATCCGTTGGAGGCCCGAACCTGGATGGACGGCCAGGAGCGAGCCATGAGGAAGAACGGCCGCGTCATCGACAAAATCCGCCTCGCCATCCCGCGCGAGCTGAATCTCGCCGAGCGGTCCGCCCTGATCGAGGATTTCATGAATGACCTGACCGGCGGACGCGTGCCGTGGTACGCCGCCATTCACCAGACCGGCAAGGACGCCCACAACCCCCATGCGCATGTTGCCGTGCACGACCGGGCGATTGATACCGGACAGCGGCTCCTGCGTCTTTCGGATAGCACGCGGGACCGTATCAAGGCGGGCCTGCCCGGACCGAAGGCGGCCGAGTGGATACGCGAGCGCTGGGAGGCCCAGGCCAATCTAGCCCTTGAGCGCGCCGGCCATGACGTGCGGATCGACCGCCGCACCCTGGAGGCCCAGGGCATCGACCGCGCACCCACCATCCACGAAGGTCCGGGCGAACGGCACATCCACGCCAATATCGGTCGGCCGGACTCGCGGCTGCGGGTGAACGGCTGCGGGCGCGTCATCGACTATCCGATGATCGACGCCGGCAGGCTGCGGCGTGAGTTCAACGCCCAGATCATCGACCTCAATTTCGCGCGCGCGGCCCGCTCGAAAAATCCCGTCACCGCCGCTTGGGCCAGTTTCGAGAAGGAACAGTTCGCCAGGGATAGCGCGCTTGAGCAGCGCCTTGCCGCCGGCCGTCAGGAGCGCACCGCCGAGCGGCGGGAGGCCTCCCGCGCGTTCACCGAAGAGCGGGACGGGCTTCGCACGGAGACCCGCTTCGAAGCCCTGAAGGTGAGCGCCGGCATTCAGGCGAAGTTCATGGACCGGCGGCAGGTGTTGCGCTTGCGCCAAAAGCAGGAGCGCGACGCTCTGCGAGACAGGCATGCCCGCTTGCTTGCCCGCCTTGCCCGAAATCTCTCCCGCGTGGTGAAAGAACGCCAGGGTGCCGAGCGGCAGCGTCAGATTGATCGGCACCGGCACGAGCGCAGCCGACTTGCCCGTGAGTACAAGGCCGAACGGGAAACGGCGAAGGCGCAGATCAAGGGCCGGTACGCCCCGCAGATCGCGCGCGTGGTCCGGCAGCGCACCGACCATCTCGCGCGGCTCCGCAAGGAACACCGTGAAGCCGCCAAGGGTGACGATGCCATACGGCAGGAGCGTGAAGCCGAACGGGAATATGCCCGGCGGGTTCTTGAAGAGAAGATCAAATCCATGCCCAAGGAGGGGCGGCCGGAAACCAAGCCCCAGCATTCGGACGCGCTCAGGCGCGCTTTGGAACAGGCACAGCGCCAGGAACAGGCCAGGAGCGAGCGCGGCAAAGGTGGCGGTCGCAGCCGTACCTAAAGTTCCCGAAGGTCATCATGGGTGCCCATAACGAATTGCGTGGTAAAATCGCCGCCCTCGATAACCGCCATGCCGGTGCCCCGTGAAAGAGCCGCAGCATCATCGCGCTCCCGGTGACAGGGACCTTCAGCCTCCCGAGGACAGGCCGCGCGATCCGTTTACCAACGCGGCCGACATGATCGCTGGCCGGCGCGCGCAATTGGAGGCCAGGCTCACGACGGAGCAGCGCCGCACTTACGAGAATGCCTGCCGCAAGGCCGAGCAGGCGATCGAGGCCAAGGACAAGGACCTGGCCGCGCGCAAGCAGGGCGATATTCAGGACAGAATGCGCAAGCTGCTACTCACCGAGCCGCAGCTCCGCCTCAATGTCCCCGGCCGCCGCGAAACGATCAATGAGGTTCTCGCAAAGCGTCTTGCCGCCCAGCAGGTCATGGGACCCAGCCCTGCCCAGGGCATTCCCGCCTATTTGTGGCGGCAGACCGAGAACCGGGCTGTCCGCGAGATTGAGCGCGAGCATGGACAGGAGAAACAGAACATCCGCGCCCAAAACCGCAAGGACCTGGACAAGATTTTGGAGCGCTTTGACCGCGCCCGGCAGTCTCCCCAGGACCACCGCCCGGGGTTCGCCCGCGCGGCCTCGGGACGGAATGCGAGAGCGGAATTTGAGAAGGCGGCGCGCGACGATCCCGCCGCTGAATCGCGCAAACCCCAACATTCCGAGGCGCTCAAACAGGCCCTGGAAAGAGCCAGAGCTGAGGAAGAGGCGCGCCATAGCCATGAAAAGGACCATGGGCGCACGCGCAAATGAACTTAGACAAAGCCGCCTGACCGGCTATGCGGGTCAGACGGCCTGCCGGCTTATAGCCGTTGCCCCAGCGTCCGGGCAATCGTCTCAAGGCTGGCAAGGGCATTACGCCGCTCCGGCGTATCGGCCTCTGTGCGGGCAAGCACACTTGAGACTTCTGTGAAGAGCGCCGTAAGTTCGGCCTCGCTCTTACCCAGCAGTTCGCTTGTGGTGATCAGTTTCATGATGTCCTCCTTATTCTTTTCAGGCCGCGTCCATCACGGCCTTTCCTGCCGCTTCTCCATGCACGGAGATTCCGCCGCACCGCACCGTCTTCGGCTGAAACGTCAGAGAAGGACCTGATCCCATGCCCGCATGGTCAGGTTGCGGCTCCAGCGGATGGCCGCCTGCGAAGCCGGTTACGCGAAAGGCCTTGGACGCGAGCCCTGGTCTACGGTAAGGAGGATATGTGGAGTGAAAACCCAGCGAAACCGCCAGGAAGGGGAGCACAGGACTTACACAACATCTTACACATGCACAGCCATTAGGCTGCAATTATGTTTATTATCAATAACTTATGTGATATGCAATTAGACTCAAAATCTGGTTCCCTTATGGGAGTGTCCGTTCGACTCGGACCGGGGGCACCAATCTTCACCCACTCACGCGTTATCGATTCTGTGCCCGCTTGCGTCCCCCCGCATCACCCGCCCATGCAGAAGACGTTCAATTTGTTGCCGTCAAGATCGCGGAAATAGCCGGCGTAAAAGCCTTCGAACCGTT
>Ga0114931_10001021_pt1 | contig 35416 bp, 42 predicted proteins | sample 2SBtaG_FD_89579 | JGI IMG/M metagenome (GOLD analysis project Ga0114931, IMG submission 89579) | Deep subsurface microbial communities from Kolumbo volcano to uncover new lineages of life (NeLLi) - 2SBTROV14_V59a metaG | ecosystem: Environmental > Aquatic > Marine > Volcanic | place: Kolumbo... | reverse complement strand
TGATTGAACAGCTGCTCGGCGGTCACCTTCAGCGACGTGGGAACCAGCAGCAGCGACGGCAGGATCAGGATCGGCTTGCCGTTCTTGTCGACCCGGTCCAGGAACATCTGCTCGGCGGTCGTCAGCGAGTCGATATCCAGCGCGGAATCGGCCCCCTCGAAGTAATTGTTGTTTCCCGCCGCGAAGAAGTTGTTCGGGTTGGAGAGCAGCAACACGAACACGGCTTCTTCCAGCGCCAGGGCCGACATGTGGCCGATGGCGCGGGGAATCTGCATAAACGCCCCCAGGTCGTCGTTGATCATCATCTGCCGGGTGAGCGCGATCATCCGGCCGTAGGTTTCGACTTGGTTCTGGTAGGATTCCTCGTCCAGCGTCGTGTGTTTGATTTCGCCGTCCGGTCCCACCTTCTGGAACAGACCGGTCGCCGTCATCCGGTAACGGGTGAACTGCTTGAAATCGTTGGCATCGGTCGTGGCGCAGATCTGCGTGGCCACGGCGTTGACCGCGTTGTACGCCGCGAGCATGCTCTTGTTGGCCACATTGGAGAGAATCCCGGCGAGGCTGATCGTCGAATAGCCGCTCGAGGCCTGGATCATCCGGTTGTTCGCCGTGAACGCCGCCAGGATCGTGTCATTGTCGACGCGTCCCGGACGTGCGTGCCCACCACCGGCGCGGATCACTTCGTACAGCAGCGTATGGATGCTGGCCCCGCGCAGGTCACGCGAGATCGCCGCGTTGATCGCCTTTTCGTCGTACCACTGTCCCAGCTGGTCTTCGGAAAGACCGGACGACAGGCACAGCGCGGCTTCGATGCTGGCCGCCGAGCGGCCGCTGCCATCTTCACTGTGAATGGCCGGGCCTTTCGGACGCGACGCGCGGAGGACCTCCAGTTCCGTGCGGGTCACGTCCCAGCCCTCTTCAATGGCGCGGGCCTCGATGTCGGGATGCTTCTTGCAGATTTCGCCGATGCGGTAGAACCGGCGAATTTCCGCCGCGCGCCGGGCACGCAGCACGCCGACGGGATCATCGTCACCGTCTTCTGTTTCGAGTTCGTCGTCCGCCCCGTTCGCGGTAATCGGTTCGTTGTCATCCGGCCCATCGTCGTCCGGTTCCGAACTTTCGCGACTCGCCTCGTACATCGCCGTCAGGCTGGCGGTCTGGGTTTCGTTGAGGTCTTCGCTGTTGAAGCCCTGCGCTTCCAGCCATGCGTCGAATTCCATGCTCGTTACTCCGATGCGAACTTCGCTGTGGGTTGCGGCGAGTGTGGCCGACGTTCGGTCGTCTGCCCCCAGCGCCACGAAACTGACTTCCCGCAACACGGATTGCCGCGCCACGTAGATCGGACCGGTGAACCGCCGGCCGTTCACTTCGACCGATTCCCCCCGATCGACGAACGCGACCTTCGTCGCCTGTGCACCGATTGATGATTGCCACGGGAATCCGTTGGCACTTGACTCAGCGACTTCGCGGGAATACTCGTTCGAACCGGAAATCACGCCCTTGAGGCGGATCGCGCTCCGGTTGATATCGATCGACTCGGTGTGCCCGACAATCTGCTGGAGCGAGTGGTCCCGCAGGATCGGCCGGCTTTTGGCCGGAACGCGCATTCCCAAAAGGTCCACGACCACCGGAAACGGGAAGTTCGGCAGTATGAGTTTCCCGCCGGTGTAGGCGGTCATCGCAAACCGCCGCAGTTGCGGCGATTCACCGTCGTCCGTTTCGGCGGCCGCTTCGATCAGTTCGAAGTCGGACGCGCCGTCCGCTTCGATGATGCGAAACTCGGCCGGAACGGTCTGTTCAGGCCGCGTTAGCAGTTTCGGCGTCAGCGTTTTCGGCATCCGCTTCCTCAGGATTCGGGGAAACCGAATCGGCCTGCGTCAGGCCGAGTTCGTCCATCAGCTGTTTCTCTTTCGCGCGTTGCCGCAACTGGGTCTCCCAGTCCTGGCCGCGCCGCGCGTACTCGTCGGCCAGCGTCGTCGTGTGCGAGGCCAGCCGCGTGGACTGGCGTTCGCTTCCTTCGCGGGGTCAACGTGCTCGTGACCGTCCCAGAAGTACTGCCGCGGGAAGTCGGCGATCGGACCGAGGCCGTCCGGGATGAGGCCGGGGATCAGCGCGGCCTCGTCGAACCAGGCGGCGAGAATGCGATCGAGCACGGCCGATTCGAGATCAGCCTGTTCGACGCGGATTGATTTGAAGTAGGTCTGGTGGTCGAGCCGGCCGGAAGCGTAGTTGTAGCCGGACGAATTCGCCGCCGCGACGTTGTACGGCATGTTGAGGCAGCGGGCAATTTCGTTGAGGATTTCTCGTTTGAACTCCGCGTAGGAGCCGTTCGGCTGCTGCGCTTCCAGCTGGCTCATCTTCCAGCCGCCCGGCATCGTCAGCAGCATGTTGCGTTCGAGTTCGATCTGGTCCATCGGCTCGACGGCGTCCGATTCTCCGTTGGGAGGCGCGTCGGTGTAGATGATGCCGGCGAAATACGCCGCCGCCTTCGCGGCGTCCAGCGTCGCTAGCGAATAGTCCCGCAGCATCGCGAACAGCGGCAGCGCCGGCGTGATGTCGGGAATCCCGCGGGCCTGGCCGGGACGATCCGGACGGAAGTAGTGGATGACCGATTCGGCCGGCAGACGATCGTAATCGGAGAACAGGCTTCCCTGCGGATCACCGGGATGGTGTTTCAGCACGTGGTATTCAAGCGGGTTGCCATCTTCGTCGAAGACAATGCCGTCCAGGGAATTCGGGTCGTCCAGCAACAGGTCGGGCGTCGTCACCTGATCCGCTTCGACCAGACGCAGATCGAGTTGCACCGTCGTCGGCAGCAGCGGGTTACTGGTGAGAATGACAAACGCTTCGCCGTCCTGGGCGCGGGCCATCCGCAGCGTGCGAAGTTTTTCGGCCAGCCGGACGGCTTTCGCCCAAGCGGCGAACGCGGCTTCGATTCGGCGGTTCGCGCCGGCGTTGGCCGTCAGCATCTGCAGTCGCGGACCGGTCCCGACGACGTCGTTGGCCAAAGTGAGGACGATCCCCTTTGCGTAACTGTTGTTGGCAACTTCGTAGCGGGCGCGGTTTCGCAGCAATCGCCGGACGTCGGCGCTATTGGCGGCGTTGGCGGAAAATCCGTCCGCCCCGGCCCAGTGCCGGCGATTGTTATCCGTCGAGAGCGCCGCGTCGTAACGCGCCCGCAGAAAGCGGATTGCGTTGCCGAGCGACGGCGTTGGGGGCGCAGACTCTCTGCGGAAAAGACGTTTCAACCAGCGCACAAACTACTCCGTACCGGGAGGCACGAGTTTGGAGAAGCGGAGGCCGCGCCCCTTGGTGTTGGCGGCCTGCTTGGAATTCAGATAGCGGTCAGCTTCGATCTGGTCGCGGAGCGAATGCTGTTCGACGCTGCCGGCATCGCCGGTGACTTTCGCGGGCCCTTCGGCGTTTTCGCGGATTTTGTCGTCGAGTTCGTTCGCCACGACGCGGTCTCAGAAACAAAGATTCGCTGTCCCTCTATTATTTACCTACCGCGTTTGGGCGTGGCGCGATGCACAAACGGCGAGCGATTTTCGGAAGGACGGCGTTACGACGAGAACGCATGCGGCCGCCATTTGTATTGCGGCAGATAATCGCAAACCGCCTTGTGCACGGACCGCTCGTATTCAGAATCGAGGAGATGCCGGCCGGCGTTCTCATAGAAGTGCTGTCTGGTGACACATTGCCAGTGTGACGGTTGTCGGACACCGATTTGCTCGCCTAACCACTTCATGTACCGACGACGATTCGCTCGAGTTTTCCAGAACCCATTCGGCACTTGCGAAAACAGCCATTCGTACCAGCAATGTCTCGGGTAGAGGTCTTTGGCGGCCGCCCCCGGCGAACCACGATAGATGTCCTGCAAAACGGATGTTCCATGCCGCGAGAAGAAATCCGCCTGCTTGACGTTGTACCAATCGTCGGGTTCGCCGATTTCAAGTTCCGTTTCCAGCCATTGCAGATACCGCACTCGATTGGACCGCTCGACCCAGAACCCCGGTGGAACAGCGCTGAATCGCCACTCTTTCCAGTCCACCTCGGGGAAACATCCCATGACCGCGCGCGTGGGAGAGTTGGTAAATCGACTGAGCAGACCGAGCCCCGCATTCTCACGAAACGATTGGACCGAGATGCCATACCAATCGTCGGAACTCTGGAATCCCAATCGTCGGGCCAACCACTGCATGTACCGCAGCCGATTTGCCTGCGAATTCCAGAAATCCAAGGGAACCTGGGAGAACAACCACTCCTTCCAGTTCCGGTTCGGAAGAAAATCGCGTAGGAGACCGATTGGAGACGTGGAGAAGCGCTTCAGAAGGCCATTCCCGTAGTTCTTCCTGAAGTCGGAGCAGCGTACCTGATACCAGTCGTCCGGGTGGTCGTATCCCAGCATTCGCCCCAGCCAGTGCATGTACCGGCGACGGTTTTCCCGATCATTCCAGAATCCCCACGGGACGGGCCCCGGTAACCATTCCAAGGCATCGGGCACCACTTGTTCCGGAGTGCGATGTTTGCGCCCAGCGACACCGTGTTTAACTCCTTGGCGGTTGCGTGTCTTGTCCAATGAAAGCCTCGCACTCAAGTCCGGCATGGTTCAGCGCTTCATCAAACGTCCCGAAGTGCTGGCGGATGGCGTTGACGAGACGGCGATCCTGGAGTTTCATCGATTCTGGGGCGACCGAAAGGCCCAGCGATTGCCGTTGCAACAGTGCTCTTCGGACATCGTCGCGGTTTTTGAAGTCGCGTGTTTGTGACCGACATCGCCTTCCGATGTATTTGCTGGGGTCCAGCCCAGCCGCCACCAACGCCGAATTCCATGAGCCGAACTCGGCAACGGCAGCCGTTTTCAAACTCGCTGGCCGAACGGTCGTACTTCCCAGCGGTTCACGTTTCACGGCCCGCAGGAGGATGGCTTCGATGATCTGGTCGTGGTCCCACTGCGGATACTGGCAATACTGTTGCGCGTCGATTCCAGCGGCGTAAAGTGCGCGTGACCAGGAACCAAAGAATCGGTGCGCCGCGCCAATGAGGCCGGGGTCGCGTTCGCTGATGTTCCTTGAGGCCATCTCCAAACCACGCAGGCAATAGCGGCGGATTTCTGCGACGACCAACTCCCGATTCCAGTGGCGGCGAGGAGGGACGTTTTTTGCGTCAACGCCAGAAAAGAGTAATGCCTTCCTCCATGATCCGAAGAAACGGCGGGCCGCACAGAATAAGACCGGGTCGGATTGATGCACGAGCCGCGACTTCAGCGGTTGACCATCCCGCTCGCGGCGAAGAATCTCCTTCAAAACGCCGTCGCGGTCCAGCTGGCCGTTGGACGAACCGTTGCTCGACATGGTAACGGCTACCCCTCCGCCCGGCTGATGATCTCGCGAAAGCTCGAATGGACGTCCGGGTAATTCTCTTCCAAGTATGCGGAGACCCGCTTGTTGGAGATCAAGGTGCGGGCGTAGATCACCAGTTTCAGCAGGTTGATCGAATACTGCCGGTAGAGGCTCGAATAGAAGTCATGTTTCTCTTCCGCCTCCTTCAATGCCTTCAGCAGGTCCGTCTTTTTTCGTTCACTCGTATCCCACGGATTCTTCCCTCGGCTCTTCTTGTTGCGGAGTGCGGGCGCTGTTTTCAGAACCAGCGCGCGGGCGAAGGCGATACTGAAATCTTTGTGATGCTCCATCACGCTCAGAATCGACTCCTGTCGCTTCGGCTTCACAAACGTCAGTTCCCTTGCACACGCTTTCGTGATTTTCCCCGCGTCGAATGCCTTTGCCACGCTTGGGTGAAGTTCCTTGAGCAACGATGTGTGCATCCGGTTGGAAACGGTAATCGCGAGGGCGTTCGCGATTGTCTGTTCGTCGAGTTCGTCGAGAGATTTGCGGATCATCCGCGTCTCCTGAATCGGCGAGAGGTGGCTGACCATCCGGTTGTTCGTGTACCCGTCTTTCTCCTTACGCACCAGACAGGGAACGGATTCGACCCCCATCTCGAGGAGGATCTGGTAGCGTACATGACCATTGAGAATCTCGAAGCCATCCCCCTCGGGGCAGACGACCAGCGGCTCGATCAATCCCACCGCCCGAATGCTGGCCGCGATCCGTTCGTAGTCCCTTTTCTTGACCTTGCGCTCGTACCGCGGGATGAGTTTGACGATGGGAATGTCACGGGCATTCAGTTTCATGGTGTTCTCCGATTCGAAGTCTGGATGTCAATCTGCGATTGGTTCGTCGCGTCTTTTTCCATTCCGCTCTACGTGTCGAATGAGTAATCTCCCACCAGCTCAGGGCGATCCGCCAGATTCTCTTCACGAAGCACTGACAGCACCTGCGCGTCACGCCACAGCGTGTTGATGGCCATCAGCAGTGTCAGAAACCTGTTCTCTTTGGTTTTCGCCTCACGCACAAACGAGTCCTTGGCCTTCGTGACGTTCGAGATGTCCTTGGTGAGCATCGCCACCGTGAGTTTCTTCCGCTCATCACCCTGTCCATTTTTGTGTCCATTGCGAGACAGCCGGGCGTTAATGATTCGCCGTGCCTGGGAGTAATTGCCGGAATTGACGAGACCTTGGTCGAAGGCGTCCATCAACACATTCTGCACGTTGGCGTCGTCACTTTGTGCCACGAGCACGGCGAAGGAGATCGGGAAGACTCCCTGTTCAACGCCTTGAATGAGCCGCTCCTCGCCTTGGGAGACAAGGCGAATGTACTGACGGGCGTACTCAGCGCTCATGCAGGCCACCTGCCCGATCTTCTCGTAATCCCAGCCCTGATCATGCAGCCGCTTCAGCTCGCGGGCACACTCCATCGTTCCGGGTTTGATGCGGGCAATGTTCTCGACGAGCGACTCCAGATACGCTTCCTTCCGGGTGCACGTGACCACCTCTGCCCGAATCTTTTTCTGGCCGAGGCGCTGGCTGGCGATGAGTCGACCTTCTCCGCAAATCAACTCATAGAGTCCAGTCCGCGCGACAAACTTGTCGTTGACGCGGACAGGGATCAGCAACCCGGTGTTCTCGATGCTCTGCACGATCACCTGGAATTGCTTTTCATCGCGGAGCCGCGAATTGATCACCTTGATTTGATCGACCGGGATCATCTCATACCGACGCTCCGTCATCGGTCGAATCTTGGGGATGTCCACGAAGCACCTCACTTCGCCAGTTGTTCGATGAAATTCAGTCCGTTGTGACCATACATCTCCACACGTGAAGCCGAAGCACTGTAGACCCGAAATGCCTTCTGTGATGTGAGTAATCGTGGCAACACGAAATAGCCCAGAATCGAATGATCGTCGTGGCCGGAAACCGGAACTCCCAACGTGATGTCGACGACGTCGCGCCGGTCGAGTTGGAAGAACCAATAGTTCGTGAGTCCGTAGGGCATCGGAATGGAGGGCTGGACCACGACACTGAATCGCTCATTGATCACCAGGAAGTCCTGGTACACTTCGACGTGATCGACCAGCCCCTGAATCTGTTCATGGACGCGTTGACGGACGGCCCCGTGGATCTCCTGAAACAGGCGTTGGAATGCGACATCCAGTGAGCCAAAACGTTTGGCGTATGTCGACGGCGATGGCGTTCCCTCGGCGACGCGCAGCAATGAATTCCGGATCAGACCATGTTCTTGAAAGACCGATTCGAGTTGGTGCAGCATCGATTCAGAGTCATAGAGACGTGATGCGGCACTGAGGAGATCGAGCGTGCGCTGATACATATCCTGGCTGATCAGCCCTTCGAACGCATCTGGCGAATTGACCCATTTCTCTTCGGGATTCGAACGGCGCGGAGTCTTCAGCTTTTGAGTTGTCCGGTTATAGGTCATCGTGCCGGCGTACTTCTCATTGGTCGCGATCCGCTTGACCTTGCACGCATCCCATTTTCGTCCGCCGGGAGAGGGAATGCCGTCGCGATTGAGTCCATCTGCGATCTGCTGAAGCGTCGATTTGTGATCCGTCAGCTCTTCAAAGATCCGAATGACGACGCTGGCCTTGAATTCGTCCCCAGGAGCCAGGGTCACCCGCTGATTGGAGATGCTCTTGCGTTGCCCTTGTTGAAGGACTTGGACCGGCTCTCGTTGTTCGTCCAGCAGCAGGCGGTCCAATCCATACGGGGCCGACGCACCTGGCGAGTAGCCTTGCTCGGCGACTTTGCGGCACCCGCCCAACACCTTGTCGCTCAACTCACGGCTGTACTGCGCGGCCCGGAAGCGTTCGAACTGCACGTAGACCGGATACAGCGGGTCGTCCTCTCGCGGCATGCCAATCGTCGTATAGATGACCTGCCTGCCATGCCGTTTGCATTCCGCGCTGTATTGCGCTGAGAGGTCGATGTCCTGAAAGCGTCCCCACCGGCTCACGTCGAGGCACAGAACGTACTGAAAGTTGCGCTGTCCTTTGACCCAGTTCTCCATCATGTCCGTGAACGCTGGCCGTCCCTCGGCCGTCAGCCCCGAACGGCCGGGATCGGAGAATTCGTGGATGATTTCCACTCCATGTTCCTCGGCCCACTGGCGAACCTGCTCTTGTTGGATTGGGATCGAGTTCTGTTGCCCGTCCTCGCGGGAATGCCGGTAATAGGCAACCGCCGTGGCAACAAACCTCGATTCCCCATGTTCGCCGCCGTTGATTTCCCACCATTTGGACAAAGTTCGTTCTCCCGTATCGTGTGACACATGACGCAAGGCTTCTTCTAGCCGCCTCAGCGCTGAGGCTCCTCGGCAGGCGGGTGTCTCGCCGAACCATTGGGTTCAACGGCACGCTCAGCCCCTTCGGACTCATAACTTCAGCAAACCATGCTAGTTGTGAGCCCGGACCAACTTGTTCAGAAGTCGGTGAAAGTGGAACTTTTTCGAAGATTTTCAGAAACGCAAATGGCGGCTGAAACCACAGCGTCAATTCCGCGGCGGCGACTTGTGAAGCAACTTGGACAGAACCTGGTGCGAGTTCGCCAGAACCGATTTCCGTTCCTCCGACATATATTTGCGTGGCGCGGGTTGAAAACCGGGGCACGTGGCCTCGTCGTCCGAAGTGAAGGATGACATCCAGTTGAACAGCGACGCGTGTGCAAGCGTCGTGTAATCCAGTGACGGGCCAGACTTCTCAGAGGCAATGCGTTCTCCACCGTGAAAGATCGGTTGGTTTGCCAACCTGACGCACGTCCGATAGCTCGCGCGAGCTTCGGTCAGGTAGAGAAACGCCCGGTTTGCGATTTGCGTGAGAGTGTACCTCTTGTGCGAAACGGCGAATGTCGGGTACTCCGTAAACGTCCGACGGCAGTCTGGGCATCTCCAGCGGGGCAGGAGCGAGTGCACCTTGTGGACATAACGCTGAACGACAACCAGAAACTGCCGCCGACGAAATCCGTGGAGCTTGAAGGCTCCGGCTGGCCCCGGTTCATGTTGGCAATGCGGGCAGTTTGCAATCGAACAGGTAATCGGACGCCGGCGGACATTTGTGGCCGATGCGACAATGGCTCTCAGCAGTTGATCGGTGTCACCCCAGCCCGCGCTATTCCGCGCGTGATCGTTCGGCATGATGACAATCCTTTGTCGGCATGTCGTGGACAGTAAGAGACGTGGGATGTGTTTATCTCATGTTCTCGTCCGACTCAACGCGGATAATTTGATTCGCTGTCCACTGCTGCGCGGTTTAGAATCGGTCCCCAGCAATCCAGCGCCTTGGATCGACGCGCTGACAGCGCAACCGACGACGCAGTCCAGCCAGTGGTTGTCGGGTTGCTCCGGCCGGGCCTTCCATTCATCGACGGTGCGTCCCCGACCTTCCGTCCGGACCCGGTACTCGGCGGTCAGGTGTTCCGCGAACAATCGGTGCTGGGCCGGCTTGTCACCAAACAGCGAAAGGCATCCCCGGTCGCCGATGGCAACCTGCAACCGCGACTGCAGAAATGACTTCCAATAGTTCGTATCGAACAGCACGTGCCGGATCGCGCGCTTGCCGCGGACGTTGGGAATCCGCCAGTTGTGGCCAACCCGGTCGCCCGGTTTCCGTTTGTATTCCGAGAACGGGATGCTGGAGGCCCCGACGAATTTCCCGTGGCTGGGGATCAGCAGCGCCGCGTGCTTGCTCTGACGGCAGAACTGGTAGACGACGTCGGTGGATGATCCCCAGTTGGCGTCAATCAAACAGCGCTCGATTTTCAGGGCTGCCCCGTCGTCCCGAGACCACTCGCGGCCGAGGGAATCGGCAGTCAGCGCTTCCAGGCCCGCGTAGATCGACCCTTCCAAACCGGTTCCCTTGTGAACAACCGCCAGCGAACGGCGCGCGTCCCGCAGCGTGAAATACGCCCGCTTCTGATCGGGATACGTTCCGTAATCGACGATGTAACCCGTGAAATCGCTCTCCCATGCGGCAACGACGAAGAACAGCGCCTTCTGCTGCACGTCGATGAACATTGTCAGATGATTGCAGCCGATCGGAATCTGCCCGCGGGGAATGCCATTCGTCTTCGCGGCGATCTGGTCAGCGGTCAGCAGGTCATCGTCCGTGTCCTCCTCAGGAAGCGGTTCGTTCTGGTACTCGGCGAAGAACGCGGCTTCATCCTGGAGTTTCAGGTTCATCGCGTGCTGGATGGCGCTCAACTCGTCGTGGTTGAACCGTTCCGGCCAGGCGATGGCCGCGCCGGCGTCCATCTCGTCACGATGTTCCGCGTAGAATTCCGTGGCGGATCTGCCGCCGTCGCCGGCGCGAAGGCCTTCGGCCCGCAGTTCGGCGTACTTGTCCCACAACTTCTCGTTCGCGGGAAACGAATAGACCATCCGTGTCCGTTCGCCGTTCCATTCCGGGTGCTTGTCGCGGTCCAGAATGTTGTCGGCCATGTCGCCGGGACGGATGACCGTACAGGGCATGATCCCGGAGATTTTCTTTCCCGGCCCGGACAGGCCGAGGACCGCGCCGGCGAGAATGCTCTCGCGCGTGGCGCACTGCGACAGCGACCGCGCCGACTCATCGGTTTGCGGGTCGTCCAGGACCACCAGCGAAGGCCGGACGGTCTTGCCGTCGGCCCGCTTGTATTTCATCCCTCGGATGCGACCGGTGATGCCGGCAACCTTGATGATCGCGCCGCTCGCCTCCGAACCGGGAATCGTCGGCAGCACGATTTCACGGGCGGTCCAACCGATGTGCGTCCGCTGGCCGTTGTGCAACTGGCCGTTGCAGCGATTCGCGATCCCCTCCAGGCACTGGATCGGGTAACAGACCTCCGGATAGTCGGCCAGCAGTTCGTCGTTCCCGTCCAGCTCCATCTTGATCGAATCGAGCATGTCCATCGCGTGTCCCTCATCGGAACCGATGAGGCAGACAAACTCGCGATGGCCGTTGAGGACGGCCCAGATGCAGGCGCATTCACAGATGGTCGTCTTCCCCGATCCGCGTGGCATCGCCATCGCGAACAAGCCTCCCTGCAGGACCGCTTGTTCGATTTTGCCGATGACTTTGAGATGGTCCGGCGAGAACGCGAGGTGATACGTCAGCGGAAAATACGATTCACAGAAGAACCGGAAATCGGTCGCGGAGCGTTTCTTCCGCGCGGGATTGGCGACGCCCGGCAGATCGCCGATGTCGCGCCCCGACTGTGACATCTCGGCGTTGCGGTCCCGCGCGCGTTCCCGGTGTACTTCGTATCCGCCCGCCGGCGGTTCCGGTTTTGGTTCGTGCCGTTCGTGAACCAGCCAGGCCGTGTACCGCAGCAGGTCGACCGTTCGACCGTCGCCGATACGGAAACCCGCGCGCGTGCGATGGCGGTACAGCTGCCGGTCGCTGATCACTTCACCCAGCGGGGTGGAGTTGAGCAGCCGGCAGAGTTCGCTCGGCTTCAGGTTGCGCGGGTCAATCGCCACGTTGTGCCATCTCCCGTACCAGCCAGGCGGCGAAGTTCACCAGGTTGATCGTGTCGTCGGCGTTCGTCGGAGCACCGCCGTCGATATCAGCCCGCAACGCGTCTTCCGTGACCAGCCGCCCGCCCGCCTTTGTCAGCAGCCGCGCCGCATCGACAACGGACAGCGAAGCCGGATTCAGGGCCTGCTTTTCGGAAGTTTCGGCCATGCCGCAATTCTTTCGGAATCCTCAGGAATCTTTCCGGACTGCGCTGGATGTCTCCGCGAAATCATGGCTCACATGGTCCTGTCAAAACGAAGCCCCGAGATGACGAGGACCAACATGACCGGCGAAAACGAACAACGCCCCACGATCAGCGGAAGCGCCCTGCGAACGCTCGGCGCACTGGAGAGAACGCTTCGGCACCACCTCGCCGCACTGGAAAATCTGGAATGCGAAGACCTCGAAGCGGCGGAGGCGATTGTTTTCGCGATGGAGGCCGCCGAGAAAGCCTTTACCAACACCCGCGCCGTAAGGCGTGGTTTCTTCCGCGACGTATGAGCCGGCCAAGAGGCCGGCTCTTTCTGTTTCTGAACCTGCTTTTCACAAGGAGAAGCAACATGGCTGCCAAGAAGACCACGACCAAAAAGACGACCACGAAGAAGGCCCCAGCGAAGAAAACCGGCGGGAAGCAGGCATCCGCCAAGAAACCCGCGACGAAGGCGGCGGTTCCGAAGAAGGACAAGAAGATGTCGGCGCTCGACGCGGCGGCGAAGGTCCTCTCGGAATCGAAGGAGCCGCTGCGCTGCAAGGAGATGATCGAGAAGATGGAGGCCAAGGGGTACTGGAAGTCCCCCGGCGGCAAGACACCCCACGCCACGCTGTACTCGGCGATCCTCCGTGAGATTAACACCAAGGGGAAGGACGCCCGCTTCAAGAAGATGGAACGCGGACTGTTCGCGGTGAACAAGTAGGAGACCGCCATGCAACAGGTTGCCGATGCAATTCGAAAGGTCACGGCCGTGATGCAGAAGCGGTTCGAGAATGGCGAGGTCTCGGCGGTGATCGACCTGCACGACCTGATCGAGGTTTTGCTCACGATCGCCGACGAACTCGATCCGCCGGTGCCCGACCGCCCGTAGTTCCGTGCGGGGGATTCCTCCCGACGACGCCCCACGTCGCAGACGGTGGGGCGTTTTCTCGTGCAGGACGAATTCCTGAAATCGATGAGGAATTCTTTTCCCGCGCGCTGGATGTTGGTTGCCCGTCGAGGTAACTGATGGTTGTCCCAAACGGGAGTCCAAACACCACGAACCACGGGAGGCCGACCCATGACAACGATTGAGTTCCACGCGATCGAATTCGAGAGCGCTGCGCTGGCGCTGCAACACACCGAGGCCGCTGGAACCGGGCGGGCCATCATCTGCGACGGGAAACACCTCGTCGTCGAGGAACCCGAACTCGAACGGATTGAGGCCGCCGGCGTCGAGTTCGCCCTGCTGGTCGACCACGAAATGCCGGACGGCTCGTGGCGCATCATGACCATTCCCGTCAACGATTGAACGCAGAAAGGACCGTCCACAATGACCACCTGGTTTGTCGCCACCCGTACCTGCTACGTCTTGGTGGATGCCGAAAACGAACAAACTGCCCGCGAGAAGGCGTATCCCGGTCTGTACGACCTGTACGCCGACTTGCGGAAACGACTCGGCCGCGAGGTCGAAGTTGTGATCCACACCGTCCGCCCCGCGACCGACGAAGAGATTGGCCTCTGGAACTGGCATCACGAAATGCTGGCCCGCGAGGCCAACTGACTCTGTTGCGAAGACGACAAATATGAACACCATGACCAAGACCATCTGTAATCGCGAATTGACGCTTGTGCCGGGCCGGCGGTACCTCGCCGCACGGCCGATGTTCAACGGAACGCAAAGACTGTTTCCGATATTCATCCGCGACATTACCGACGGCTCCACGGAAGAGTTGGTCGAAGTTCTGGAGTGCTTTTCCTACGACGAGGCCAACGCGTTTCTCGCCGCGTTCAACAACGGCGCGACCAGTTTCGACGGCCGTATCTGGTAGGCCGAGGTCGCGGCCGACAACGCCCCACGTTGCCCACGTGCGGGCGTTTTCTGGTTGGCGGGACGTCGGTTCAAACTCCCGCCTCCTCCGCGACACGGGCCAACGTGGGCGAAACGTCGCCGCCGTGGTCCGCCGTCCCGGAAACGCGTTCCGCCTTCCGACCGGTGAATTGCTCCCACCGTTCCACGATGACATCGCAATACAGCGGGTCGAGTTCCATCAGATACGCGTTGCGACCGGTCTGCTCGCAACCGATCAACGTCGAACCGCTCCCACCGAACAGATCGAGCACATTCTCTCCGGCGCGGGACGAATACTGCATCGCGCGGACGGCCAGTTCAACCGGCTTCTCGGTGAGATGCACCATGTTCTGCGGGTTGACCTTCTTCACCGACCACACGTCGGTCGCGTTGTTCGGACCCAGGAACTTGTGCGCGGCGCCTTCCCGCCAGCCGTAGAAGCACCATTCGTGATTGCCCATGAAATCCTTGCGGGTCAACACGGGATGCTCCTTCACCCAGATGATGGCTTGCGAGAAGTACAACTGCGTCGCCTTCAGCACCGGCGGGTAGTTGGCACAGTTCGCGTACCCGCCCCAGATGTAGAACCCTCGCCCCGGAAGCAGCACGCGGGCGATGTTGCCGAACCAGGCTATCAGCAACCGGTCGAACTCCTCGTCGGAGACAAAGTCGTTTTCCAGTGGCCGGTCTTTCGCCCGCATCTTTTTCTGCGTGGGCTTCGCCTTTTCAGGATGCCTGGCGACATCCAGTTTCTGATGGTGCGTCGTGCCTTGAAACGACGACAGGCCGGCGGCGATGGCATTGTTGCTGCGCGGTTCGACCTTCACGTTATATGGCGGGTCGGTATTAACCAGATGAATCTCCGCGCCGTCCAGAAGCAGGTCGACATGTTCGGGATTCGACGAGTCGCCGCACAGCAGCCGGTGGTTGCCGAGAATCCACAGGTCACCCCGTTGCGTGATGGCTTCGTCCGGTGGTTCGGGAACGGCGTCCGGGTCGGTCAGCCCTTCCTGCACCCCGGGATCGAGCATCTCGGCCAAGGCGTCCTCGTCGAACCCGATGAGGCTGAGGTCGTAGTCGAGACCCTTCAGCTGCGACAGTTCGATCGACAGCAGGTCGTAGTTCCACTCCGCAATTTCGGCGGTCTTGTTGTCGGCCAGGCGGTAGGCCTTCACCTGCGCCGGCGAAAGTCCCTTGGCCACGTGCACCGGGACTTTCTCAAGGCCGAGTTTCAGCGCGGCCTTGTACCGCGTGTACCCGACGATAATGACGCCTTCTTCGTCGACGACGATCGGTTGCCGGAAACCGAATTCCTCGATCGAACAGGCCACGGCATCGACGGCCTGGTCGTTCTGCCGGGGATTGTTCTCGTAGAGTTTGACGTCGGCAATGTTCCATTGCTCGACCATCATCCCGGCTTTACGCTGAACTGCCATGTCGTACCTTTCTTCTGGAGAAAAAGTGATGGACCCAACCTATCCACCGCCCACCGAACACGAATGGGCAAACGCCGATGTGCAGGTCGTCAAGCTGGGGGAGCCACCAATCATCGGGCTCAAAAAGGACCTGAGAAAAAACGACGTCCCATACACCCAGACCGTTTGGTTGACGGTGACGCAGTTGCGGGCACTGGCCATTGAGGAGACCTTCTGAGGCCGCTACCGCGTTCGGACCGACGAAACAAACTCTGCTCAATATCGCGACGGTTCCCGCGGGCGTCGCCGGCAGAATCGCGCCGGGAAGTACCTACTTTTTGGCGCTTATTGAACCCTTCTTGCACCCCCCGAAAGCGCCAAGAAGTCGCGCCGTAAGTCAATAAATAATAAGTAATTATAATAATACTTATACTTATTGACCTTATTGTCCTTCCGGTTCGATTCTCTCTCATTTCAGCCTCTTTTACGGAAACACACACCGGGGGGTAAAAAGGTCAAAAAGGTCAATAAGCCCGATACGTCACCCGCGGCGCTCCCCCGGTCAGCACGCGCTCCAGCACGATTTCGCCGGTCGACTCCAGGCTTTCGAGGATGTCGGTGCGTTCCTTCGTCTGCAGATACTTCGTCTTGCGGTACAACTGCGTGCGTGTCAGGCCGTCGTCACCCGCTTTGCGGATCACCCGCAACACGCGCTTGCGCTTCGCTTCGAACGGGTTCTCCGAGACCCACTCCGCGGCGATGAAGATCATTTTCCGCGTGAGGTACTCGCTCAGCGCAGCGGCCCACTTCGCGGACGCTTCGTCCACGGTTGGTTTGTCGTGATTCACTGAGCAGGCATGGATCAGCGCGAGTTTCCGCGCTTTCTCCGTCGTTCGCGTCCACATCGCCGCGACAGTATCGCTCGATTCCTGGCGTTCCCGACGCGCACGGCGTTCGAGATCGACCATCACTTTCCGCGCCACGTCGCTGTACGGCACGACGTGCGGTTTCGGATTCTCATTCGTCAGGTTGCCGCCGGGATGGAACTCGCCCCAGAAGCGGGCGAGCTTCACGACGTGCGCCGGCGGATCGCCGGTCTGCACGTGTTGCGGTTCGGGATCGGGATCGTTCGTTTCGAAGACCAGCAACCGCGAGACGAAGCCGTTAGTCAAGCTTTCGGCGGTCAGCCCTTCGTACAACGATTTCGCGACCGTCGTGCCGTACAGGCAGGCATGCGGCTGAAAGATCGTCTTGTTGCGCTTCGTGTCTGAATAAGCGTCGCTGTTGTAGACCGTTCCCGCGCTGGAGAAGAGCCGCATCAGCACGGTCGCGATGTGATACAGGTGTGGCGCACGGCCGGCATCCCCCAGCGTGCGGAGCATGCGGCCGATTTCATCGAGTTGAAAGAGAATCGCCGGTTGCCGTTCGACGGCGCTGACCAGACCGGCGTGACTGGCGATCCCCTCGGGACCGATCAGCTTGTCGAGACCGGCCTGAAACAGAATGTCCTTATTGACCTGCCGGCCGTGCTCCTTTCCACCGCCGGTTTCGCAGACGCCGAGGCAATACAGATTCGTGCGCGTGCCGTACTCGTCGGCGATCTTGCGCCCGGTCAATGTCGCCAGCAGCGAGATCGCCGCGCCGAGCGCCAGGACCGGTTGCGGTTTGAACGCCGTGCTCAGGTTGTGGTCCATCACCGCCGCGATGAATCCCGGCACGCGCAGCAGTTCGTCGGGAAACGGGCCGGGATCTTCTGGGCCGTCGGCTGTATGGCCTCCCTCATCGCGCATCTGGCCGTAATGGTCTTCCGCCAGGGCGACGGAGACCTCGTTCGGAGGATACCGCGCGATGCTGGCGGCGATCTTCTCAACTTCGCCCCGATCCAGTGGCGGTCGGCAGCGATCCGTGTTTGTCTGCAGCAGCGCGGCGAGGATCTCCGCCTGGGACATCCCGTACTGCCGCATGCCGCCCGCCAGTCGCGCTAACGTGGCGTTCCTCTGGCCGGAGGGGATCGCGTTTCCCGGTTCGTCGCCTGCCGCGACACGGGCGGACGTCGGGCCACGTGTGGCCAACCCGTCGAGTTGGTCGGTCAACCACCCCGGTGGTTCCGGCAACGAGTCGGGCCGGCCGTCGAGTTCGAGCCCCGGCGTCCAGCGGTATGATTTGCCGCCGGTCAGGATCGACGGCGGGACGAGAATGTACCCGCCGTCGGCGCGTGTATCGACGTGTTCGGCCAGCGCACCGGATGTGTTCCGCCATCCGCGGCCGTCCGGTTGCCGGAAGACGTAATGCCGCCCATCATTGGCGGTGACCGACAGCGCCCCGGACGCAAGTTCCATGCGCCGGTCGTGATCTTCAGCCAACCAGTTGCTGCCGGCGTCGACGTCAACGACCAGCAGGCCGGCGGTCGCGATTGCGATGTTCGCGTTGGGACGCAGCATCCACCACTGCTCGATCTGTTCTTCCGACGTTGTTGCATCGAGAAATCCGTTCGCGGTCAGCGGCTCTTTCCGGCCCGGCGCGCAGGGAAACACCGGGTAGCCGAGTTCGGCATACCGCAGTGCCGCCTGCAGCAAGGGGCCCGTCGGAGTCGTCATCCCTGCAATAACCGCCTCATTTCGTCTTGGTGAATCGCTGGATCAGTTCCGCGGCCGCTCCGGGCGGAGGTCGGTCATCGATGGCGTTCCCCGTCGCAATCGCGTCCAGCAGAATGCCGAGCGAAGCCCGCGCGTGGGCCAGGTGCGAAATGCCGCTCTCCGGGTCGTCGTCCTCGCCGTCGAACCACTGCAGCAGATGCCGGCGCGCGGCGGCGATGTAGACCGATGCCCGGACCTTCGTCGAACGCCAGTTCGCCGCACCGTATTTCTCCGCCCCCAGCGCCATGACGACGCTTTCGGCGATCTCGGCCGCCGGCGGGATCAGATGCAGCGGCGGTTTCTTTGCGCCGATGCGATCTTTCGGGTTGTCACCTTTGTGTTTCGGCATCAGTGATTCAGCCACAAACATTCCGTCTGCCGCGGTTTGCGTTTGCCGCCGGCGGCGTGATTTGCCATGTCAAACTCGACGCGGTTCCAGTCACCGTAGAGTTCGTCGTACAACTCGCTGCGATAACCGCTCAGCACGACGCGGGACCGGCATTCGCGAAGAACAGCCGCCAGCTCGCGATGGTCGCCGTCGCTCATTTCCACGCCGTACACGTCGGTCGCGCCCTTCGAGCGCGTGCTGTGCACGTAGGGTGGATCGCAGTAGATCAACGCTTCGGCATGATCAAATCGTCGGATCGCTTGAATGGCCGGCTGACAGAGAATCTGCACACGCCGCAACCGTTCGATGATCTGCGGCAACCCGTCGATCGCCGTCCACCAGGCGTTGACATCGCCGGCCATTCCGCCCCGGGCGCGGGTGGTCGTGCAACTCCAGGATCGCCCCTGCCCACCGAACGACTGCCGCCAGCGGATGAAGTCGCAGACCGCTTTCTCGGCGTCCACGGCGTTGGGCGGATACGTTGCCGCATCGTTGAACTCGACCTGCGAATACGGAACGAACCGCAACCGTTCGCGGAACGATTCTCCTTCGTTCCGCAGGACGCGGAACAACCGCGTGACCCGCAGATCGAGATCGTTGTACGCCTCGACCTCACACGGCGGCTTGTTCAGCAACACCGATCCCGCCCCACCGAACGGCTCGAGATAGATGCGATGCGGCGGAAAGCGGTTGATGATCCGCCCGGCCAGGTAGAACTTCCCCCCGTGCCATTTGACGGGCGGTCGAATGGTGCGCATCAACCCTCTCCCGCGCTGCAACGACAACAGACACGACAGCAATGGCAGTCGTGGCAATGGGACGGTTCGAGATTCTCCCGGTCGCATTCGAGGCACGGGGTTGGTTCAATGCGCGTGGTTTCGTCGCGGTTCTCCTGCATACGCTCCTCACGAAAACGAGAATGGAATCAGCGGCTGCGGAGCAGCCACGGTTCGAAATACGCCTTGCGGCCGTCGATCACGACGCCGCAACCGAGAATCGGCTTCGCGGCCAGTTTGCGGCCGTATTCAAACTGCAAACGCCCGGCGTCGATCCCGCAGCCGACCGACATGCCGAACACGCGGAACTCCGGGTTGGCCCACCACTTCACACCGGCCTGGCCGTGAAAATGTCCGATGGCCGTCGAGCGGAAGTTGTCCTTCGCCTGACGGAATGCAGCGTCCTGTCCGCCGCGCCCGCTGTCGCCGTGCGTGTAGATCACGCCGTCGATGACCAACTTCGCGAAGCGGGGATGAACGGTCCAATCGACCTCCCACATGTCGCCGTAATCGCGCAGGAGTTGCGGAGGCAACCCCGCGGTGACTGCCTGCCGTTCGGTCAGCGCATCGTGATTGCCGATCAGCCAGTCGGTTTTCGGGAACGCCCGCTCCAGCGATGCGACCTGCTTCAAGGCTTTCTTGTATTCCGCTGTGGCGTTGCTGAGGCCCGGACTCTTCTCGTGGTACGAGATCGACGCCCAATCGACGAGGTCGCCGATGTGCACGACACGTTGAACACCGTACGCATCCGCGATCCGTTTCAGGAAATCGACGTAGCCCCGGCGCATGCCGGGACAATGTGTATCGCCGATGATCAGAACGCTGGCCAATGAGCCGACCTTTCTGCCAATTCAGAACGGAACGTCGTCGTCGATGATTTGAAACGCGCCGGCTTCAACCGGTTCCGGCATCGGTCCCAGTTCGTAGCCGACGATCCGGTCAAACTGTTCGCCGGCGACGCTGCGGACCGTGACGGATTCCGGATGCGCGACGCCGCCGGCCTCGGCGATCGCGACCGCTTCTTCGGCCGAGTTGGGAATCGGATCGGGTGACCGCAGCATCCACCACTGCTCGGCCTTGCGCCGCGCGAAGCCGGTGTGCTCGAAGCAGACCCATTCGCTGACCCAGTAATCGAGACCGACGCGATACTCGACCCGCATCGTCTTCGGAGCGTCGTCGGGAGCGTCGCGCTTGGTGTGCACGCTGTAGGTCACGTCGAGAACATCGAACGCGGTGTCCGTGACCTGTCCCGACAGAATGCCGGCGTTGGAGGCGTTCGCGTCGTGCTTCGGCTTCTCCGGCGGCGAAAACTCATAACCGCAGTCAGGGCAGACGGCGTAGCCGGCCGAAATCACCGAGCGGCACTCCGGGCATTCCTTCGCCGGCGCGTCTCCACCGCCTCCACCGTTCGGCCGGTCGGCAATGCGGATCTGATCGACGGGACCATGCCGCATCACGTTGCCGCCGTAGTCCAGGACCAGGCAGTCCTGCTTTCCGGGATGCAGGCGGAACCCGCGGCCGACCATCTGGTAATACAGCCCCGGCGAAAGCGTCGGGCGCAGCATGACCACACAGTCGATATTAGGTGCATCGAAGCCGGTCGTCAGCACGTTGATGTTGCACAGGTATTTCAGCGGCTTGTGTTCGAACAGTTCGTCCGACTTTTCGCCGCGGAACCGCGCCAGCGTTTCGACCCGCCGGTCGTCGGGCGTACTGCCGCAGACAAACCCGCATTCCACCTTGTGCTGCGACTCCAGCACCTCGCAGATGTGCCAGCCGTGTTTGATGCCGGCGGCGAAGATCAGCACCGAGTTGCGGCCCTGCGTGAGTTCGACGATCTCTTTGCAGGCCGACTGCACGAGCCGGTCGGTATCCATCAATTCTTCAACCTCGCCGGCGACGAATTCGCCGCCGCGAACGTGCAACTCCCGCGTGTCGACAATCTGCGACCCGTTCTTCGTCACTAGCGGCGACAGATAACCGTCGCGGATCAGTTCACGGACGCCGACGTCATAGCACACCGTGTTCAGAAAATGGTCCGGCTCGCAGATCATCCCCGTCGTCATGCGGTACGGCGTCGCCGTCAGGCCAATGACCCGCAGGTGAGGATTGACGACCTTGGCGTCGGCGAGGAACTGCCGGTACATTCCCTCGCCGGCCGGGGGAATCATGTGGGCTTCGTCGACGATGACCAGGTCGAACGGATCGAATTCGCAGGCCCGCTTGTAGATGGACTGGATGCCGGCGATCGTGACGGGTGCAGCCCTGTCCTTACGTTTCAGCCCGGCCGAGTAGATGCCGAACTTCACGTCGGGACAGACCAGCCGCAGTTTGTCGGCCGCCTGCTCGAGCAGCTCCTTCACGTGCGCCAGGATCAGCACGCGGCCGTTCCACTGCTGAACGGCGTCGCGGCAGATCGTGGCGATGACGGGCGTCTTCCCACCACCTGTCGGAATCACGACGACGGGATTGTCATCGCGTTCCCGCAGGTGACGGTAGACCGCCTGCACGGCTTCGTTCTGGTAAGGGCGCAGTTCGATCATTCATCCTCAAGGTCGTCATGGCCGAATTCGAGATCGTGAATCAGATGACCGCCGAACCATTCCGGCTCGCCGAGCGGTTTTCGGTCCCACTCTTCGGGGAACGCATGCGTCTCACCGTGCGAGATACAGCGCTTACAGAACGCGTCGCCGACGAAGCCGGCACGCACCAACGTGTCCCGTCCGCATCCCGCACAGCAGACGATGACGTGCGTGCCGGACGTGCGCTCCCGCTCTCTCTGGAATTCGTCGATCGGGCTGATCTGCACGACGGAACTGCCACCGGTGACGGGTTCGCACTTATGCACTTCGAGATGCACAATCTGCGAGTCGTCGTGATATCCGCCGGCGTGTTCGATCGAATCCAGTAGTGCTTTCATCGCGTTGTCGGCATCCCGTCGTCTGCGGTCCGGGGGAAACAGGTCCACCAGCACGGCCAGCGGCCCCTCCGTGGGCCGAATCCCGCGACCCGCCAGCAGCATCTGCACGCGACGGCGGTAGTCCCGACCGTCACGGCTGATGAGCGTTCGGGAACCGACGTTGCGGTAATAGCGGTTCACCGACGGCGGATACGGAAGGTGCAACTCGATCATCAACGCCTCCAGGGAGGGGCCGTTCCCGCCGCCTGCTGCGGTTGCCCGCCGGCGGCTTCTTTCTTCGCGTAGCCCTTGATCTCGTTCGTGATGTCGCCCGTGTCGGGGCGCTTCTTGCAGCGGACGGTGATCAGCAACGGCAGGTTATGCAGTTCGACGCTGTCGTTGGGCGTCATCACGCCGACGGCGCGGCAGATGGCCGAGAGTTCGGCCCGCGCGATCTTGACCGCCGTCTGGTTCGGGTTGTCGAGATTCAACCGAGCCCAGAGATGCCGGCCCTTGTGCTGGACGTCCAGAATTTCGAACGTCAGCTGGAGGTAACTGCCGTTCCCGGTCTTCGTCGGTTTGACCTCGCTGTCGATGATGACGGCGAGGTACTTGCCGGCGGGAATGGGATCGAATTCGGTCGTCGGTTCGACGGTGTTGGCATCAAAGCCCTGCAGAGTCGCCATGCGCAATCTCTCCTGTGTCGGGGGATGGGTGGGTAAAGAACCGGGCGTATTCGTTCCAGTTCAGGGGAAGTTCGTCGGGCAGGTTGAGCCGGTTTTTGGCAACGTGGGCCGGGCGTTCGGTCGTGCGGATCACCCGCTCGCCGCTGCCGATCCCTTTGGCCTTCTTGCGGCCGAAGCCTTCGTCGTTGACTTTCGTGTGGACCTGGTACGTCGCGAACAGCACCTCGTCGCACCATTCCTGAATCAAGCCGGAGGCGTGTTTGTGGAGGCGCGGGACGTAGCGGTCGTAGGTTTCCGTTTCCGGGTTCTCGTAGCGTTCGATCCGGGAATGCGCCAGCAGCACGATCGTCATGCGGCGATCGTTGCGCAGCGCATCCAGGCCGGTCAGAAACTCGCGCCACTGCGTCAGCGCGAACGTGTACCCTTTCGAGAACCCGATGTCCTCGATGTTTTCCACGCTGCGCTGCTGGCAGACGTCAGCCCAGATCAGCCGTTCCAGCCAGTCCAGCGAGTCGACGACGACCGTCCGGAAGTCATGCTCAGCGGTGTAAAGTTCCGAGAGTGCCTGCATCGCCATGTCGAAAGACTGCGTCAGCGGAAACCGATCGCAGTCGATTTCGCCCAAGCCGTCTTCGGTCTGAATGAAGATCGGCCGCGGGGCCATCGCGCCGAACGTCGACTTGCCGATGCCGTGCGTGCCGAACAGCATCGCGCGCCGCGGGGAGGGTTGCCGGCCGCTTTGAACCTGCTGCAACAACTGCATGAAGACGGTCCTTTCCTGTCGGGAATCGCTGGAAGAAGTGATTTCAGAGGGAATCGAAGACGCGCAGGTCTTCGTAGCCGGTCGGCCAGTCGTTGGCGGCTTCACAGCGCTTGAGCCGTTCGATGGCGTCTTCGTTGTCGCACTGGGCGATGCCGAGGACTTCGTTCGAGACCTGCCAGACGCCGCAGCGGAACGGTTCCTTCTTTTCGACGGCGACGAAGTGCACGGGAACGCGTTGACCGATCACCTGCGCCAGCACGGCGCGGTAGAACGCCATCTGGTGCACGTAGCCGTAGCGTCGCGTATCGGCTTCGAACCACGTCAGATCGTCGCAGGTTTTGAGGTCGACGATGCCGCGGGCGGGATTCAGCCAGTCGATGCGAATCTGGCAGTCCCGGTCGCAGTACTCTGCCCGGACAACGCCCTCGGCCGTGCCTTCGGCAAGAAGCGGGCGGGCCAGTTCATTGCGGGCCACACCCAGATGCATCCGCAACAGCAGATTGAACTGCTCCCGCGTCAGCACCGGTTTTCCCTGGGCGTCACTCCATTCGGCGAACGCCTTCGTGTTGGCACCGTAGACGTTGCCCGTTTTCGGATTGATGGGTCCGCCGACGGCGTATTCGGCATTGAACCGCTCGCGGCCCTCGAGAATCAGCGTGTGCCCGGCGCGGCCGAGCAGGTAGGCCGGGCGGTCTTCGTCGGGAATCAGCCCGCATCGTTTGCGGTGATGGAGCAACGGCGACTTGCGAAAATCGGCCAGCTGGTGGCTCGACAGGTAATCGGCCGCCTTGGCGTGATAAACATCGGCCGGTTCGCGGATCAGAAAGCGGAGGTCGCCGAGCGGGGTTTCCGGCGTGCGACCTGATTTCCACGGTGCTTTGGAGCGCATCCAGCTGGCCTGTTTCGCAGTTGTCGTCAGTAGCGGTTTTCATTGCCCTCTATTCTTTCCCTACCGCGTTTCGTCAAAGCGCGTCGTATCGGTCGGCAGGAAATCTTCGAAACCGGCGGCGGAGAAGATCTCGCGGACTTCGCGCAGCAGGCGGAACGCCGTCGTGCGATGAACGCCCATCCGCGCGGCGGCTTCCTGCACGTTGTAGGTCTTGAGCAGCTCGCACAGCCGCCGCAGTTTCTTCGGGAGTGTCGGCAGCAGTTCCTCCACGGAGATCTTCAGATCGACCTGGTTCTCGAACCCGTCCACCCAGCGGCCGGTCGTGTTTTCCAGATGCTCCGGACCGACCAGGTCGGCGAGTTCGACCAGTTCGCCGTCAACGTCCTCGCTGAGTTCGCTGAGCGAAACCGGCGGTTCTCCGTTGAAGCGCTTGTGACGCAAGGCGCGCTGCAGAATCGAGGCAGCATGCCGTTCGACGACGGTCACGACGAAGGCGTTCCAGTGCGACTTGTCGGGATCAAAGCTGGAGAGCCGCTGCCAGATCCGGAGTTTCATCTCCTGCTCGAGGTCTTTGCGGTCGGACCGCGTGAAACCGGCGCGGAAGATCAGTTGTTTCGCCTTCACGGCGATGACCCGCGACGCGAACCCCGTCGTCAGTTCGCGGTCGATGTCGATGTCACCGGCACTGGTGTCATTCGCTCTGTCGTTCTGCGTAGTGGTCTGTTTTGTCGCGTCGCTCGATTGCAATGTCATGTCGTGAATTCCCGATGCGGGTGATTCGGTTGGCGGTGCCCGTCGCACCGCGTACACCCGCCGCGGAAATTTCACGAAACGTCGAAACTGCGGTTTGTTGAAATCGGGAAGTCCAATCTGCGCCTGGGGTTGAGGAGCGAAAAAAATCGAGTTGCAGTTGCACGAAATCGACCGAAGTGCAACTGCAACTCGAAAGTGCAATTTCCGCCGTCAGTGAAGTGCAACTGCAATCGAGAAGTGCAATTGCAACTGCAATTTCACGAAGCCGGCGACCGGATGTACTTCAGCAGGGCTTCCATATCGTCGGCCGTCTCCCACAGTACGCGCAACTCCGTGGCGCTCGGATCGTTGAAGCAACGGCTCGCCGCCGACACAGTGATGCCCACCCGCTCGGCCAGTTCTTTCTGCGAGGGGCGGGGCAGCAGCTTTGGTTCGCGGCCGTGATCGATCATCGTCTGTGCGTGGTCCCGCGCGGCGCGAATGTGGTGTTTCAGTTCCTTCGTCAGCAACTCGATGCTCGCTGTCCGCTCGGCCCGTTTTCTATTCCGCCGGCCATTCGGTCGGGATTTGGGTTCGGGTGGATCGGCACGTAACATTTTCGTCGCAACCGGCGTCAGCGAGGCGTCGGTTCCGATCTGGGCGTCGCGCCGCACGAACCCCCGCGTCCCGCGATCCCAAACCGTATGCGGTGTGGCGTCAATCAGGACGGTCAACGCGTCGATCGACGCCTGGACGATGTTGACCGGCAACCGGCTGACAACGGCGTATGGCTCGTCGGTGTATGTTGCGCCGTGGGACCATTTCAGATGGCATTCGTAGGGCAACTGCCCGGTGTGTCCGAGATGATGCACGACGAACAGCCAGTAGTCCGGCAGAAACAAATCGCTGCAGGAACCGATCGTTTCCAGGACGTTGCCGGGTAAAAAGTTGGCGGCGTCGGTCTCTTCGAGCGCGGCAAGGCTGCCACCGATCCGCTGTGCGATCGCGAAGAAGCGGTGCATGTCGTCTTCGCCGCGGATGCTGCGGTCCCAGGCATCCCAGAAGAACGCATCGCACCGGCAGCCCCATGTCGACGGGGCACGTCGCAAGTGCTGACTGTATGGCGTGACGGTCAGCAGGTCTCGTTCGCTGGCGAGACTCAAGGTGTGAGTGACCGTCCGGTTCAACAGGGCCAGTTCATCGCGGGCGGTCTTCAGGGGAAGTATGACAGAAGAATACTCAAGGTCAGTCATCGCATGTCCTTCGTTCAATCACTCTGCGCGTACGTTCCGCGCAGAGACCGGGCGGAGAGAAAGAAAAGCAGTCGGGAAGCGTCGATTCAGAGTCCGGCGGCAAGCACGCGATCAGGCAGCGACGATCGGCGGCGGCAGTTTCACCCGGAGCAGATAGATTTCGCGAAGGCGGCCGATATGCTGCCAGCAGTTGTCAAAATCACTCATTGCGGATCGTCATGATCAGCCAACTCCTCCAGCGGTTGACACGCGGCCGGCGCCTGCCGGACAGGGATCGTTCAAAACAGGTTATTTCGCCTGCCGTCGGAGATGCGCGACGACCCGCCCCAGAATGCGGAAGTCGTCCATCTCGTCGGGGCCGATTTCGATCGTGGAGTACTTGTTGTTTTCCGGTTTCAGTTCGATGCAATCCGGTGAATAGGCCAGCCGCTTCACCAAGGGTTCACCGCCGACACACGCCACGACGATATCGCCGTTTTCCGCCAGCGGCTGCTGGCGGACGACAACCGTATCACCATCCCGGATGCCGGCATCCTGCATACTGTCGCCATCGACCCGCAGACCGAAGTAACGGCCGTTGCGGACGAGGTAGGCATCCACGCTCACCTCGCCGATGACATTCTCCTCCGCGTAGTTCGGTCGGCCGGCCGACACCTTGCCGAGCACCGGCACGGCAACCCGCTCGGCGATCTCATCCCGCGGCTCACGCGCAATGGAGATGCCACGTCGCTTGTTGGGTTCCCGTTTCAAAAAACCTTTGCGGACGAGCTGGCTGACCGACGCGAACGCCGTCGGCCCCGTCACCCCCAGCACCTCCGCCAGTTCACTCATCGTCGGGGGATGCCCGCGCTGGGCGAGGAAATCCCGCACCGCACGCAGCGTTTCCCGCTGCTTCGGTGTGATCTTCTCGACCCGCGGCCGTCCCCGTTTCGCCGTTTTCCTGGCCATGTTTCCTCACTGAAATCGACCGAAGAGCGGGCATCATATCACACATGAACATTTCAATCAAACGCCAATATTAGATTTTTGTCTCCCGAACGAAAAACAGCCGCAACGACGGTAAAAACGCTGTTTTCAAACAAGAAAATGCCGGCAGGAGTCCTACGCGCCCCGGGTAAACGCGGTAGGTAAATAATAGAGGGGCGTGTCGGGTTATTAGACGAAAACCGCCCCCGTATCTGACACTGCCAGATCACATTTCTTCGGAAAGGAAAGCATGCCGGTCGATCTCTCGTTCAAAGACATGACGGCGGCCGAGCGTCGTCGTGAAATCGCTGCAATTCTGGCGGAGGGCGTGCGTCGCCTGAAACGAACCGCCACTTCCCCAACCGGTTCCCTCTCTGAAAACGTCCCCGCGACGGCGGCCACATGCCTTGAAGTCGGCGGCGAGACGAGGCTCACTGGTCGGACGGGTTAACCGTTCCAAGACCAGAAACGAGAGGAGGACGCATGGAACACACCGCGTGAACGGTACGTCTCGAACAAGACGAGCCGACCCGGTGCTGTCACACCGAGCCGGCTCTGACCACAACCACCCTTTAGTACAGAAAGGGCCTGTCATGGCTACTGCTGATTCTATCGGCGCATCCCCTGCGCCAAAACAACCCCCGCTGGACATCGAGAAAGAAGTCGCCGCGCTGGACGAACTGAGCATCGCCTTGCTCCGCGACCGCTACGCCGAGTTACACGGCGAATCGACCCGCAGCCGGCATCGCACGTATCTCATCCGACGCATCGCCTGGAAACTGCAGGCGCTGGCTGAAGGTGATCTCAGCGAACGGGCCCGGCAGCGGGCGGCCGAACTGTCGGACGAATCGTTCGCCAGGTCCACGCCGCCGCGGAACGCGTCCGTTTCTCCGCGCGGGACGAACGGACGCCGCAGCAAGCGCGATCCCCGGCTGCCGTGTCCCGGCAACCTGATCATCCGCGATTACAAAGACCAGCGGATCGTGGTCCACGTGACGGAAGAAGGTTTCGAGTACGACGGCGTGAAATACGGGTCGCTCTCCGCCGTTGCGAAGGCCGTCACCGGTTCGCACGTCAGTGGATTTCACTTCTTCGGATTGCGAGGCCGCAAATGAGCAGATCAAAAACCCCACCGAAGAATTCCCGAATCCGTTGCGCGATCTACACGCGCAAATCGACCGACGAGGGACTGGACCAGGAGTTCAACTCGCTGGACGCCCAACGCGAAGCCGGCGAGGCGTACATCACCAGCCAGAAAGCCGAGCGCTGGGTCTGCCTGCCACAACGCTACGACGATGGCGGGTACACCGGCGGCAATGTCGATCGCCCCGCGCTGCAGCAACTGCTGGATGACATCGAGGCCGGCAAGATCGACTGCGTGGTCGTCTACAAGGTTGACCGACTGAGTCGCTCGCTGCTCGATTTCGCCAAGATCATGGAGAAGTTCGACAAGCAAGGCGTCTCGTTCGTCAGCGTCACGCAGCATTTCAACACGACCCATTCGATGGGGCGGTTGACGCTCAACATTCTGCTGTCGTTCGCACAGTTCGAGCGGGAAATCATCGGCGAACGCATCCGGGACAAACTGGCCGCCCAACGCAAGAAGGGCAAGTGGTCGGGAAGCCAGCCCGTTCTTGGCTACTACGTCGATCGGTCCGGCCCCGATCCGAAACTTGTCGTCAATCCGCAGGAGGCCGCCCGCGTGCGGCACATCTTCGACCTGTACCTCGAACTGGAATCGGCCATGCCGGTCCTCGAGGAGTTGCGACGCCTGGGCTGGCGCAACAAATCGTGGCTGACGATGCGGGGACGCCTCCGCGGCGGAAGTCACTTCGACCGGAGTTGCCTGTTGCGGATGCTGAAGAACGAGATCTATCTGGGCAAGATCCGCTACAAGGACAAGTACTACCCCGGCGAGCATGAGGCGATCGTGGACCAGGAGGTCTTCGATCGCGTTCAAAAACGGCTGGGGCAGAACCGTCGCACGTACGGTCGCGAAGTTCGCAACAAGTACGGGGCGCTGCTGAAACGGCTGTTGTACTGTAAGGCGTGCGGCCGGTTGATGGTCCACGTGATTTCCGGATCACGGCCCGGCAACAAGCAGTACCGCTACTACGTCTGCACGCGGGCCATCCACGAGGGCCGCAACACTTGCGCCACGCGTTCACTGGCGGCCGCGGAAATCGAGAAGGTCGTTCTCGACGAAATCCGGGCCATCAGTCAGGACCGGCGGCTCCGCGCGCAGGTGCTCGAACAGTTGGACCTGTCGGAATCTGAGAAACAGACGTCCCTGCGCACGGAACGTTCTGGCGTCCAACGGCAGTTGTCCCGCAACCAAACGGAACTCGACCGTCTGGCCGGAAACGGCGAGCCGTCTGACATCAAAGCCGCAGAGATGACCGAACTGGCCAAACGGATCGCCTTCGGGAAAGAACGGCTGGCTGAGATCGACGCGGAACTCCGCAAGATTGAATCGCAGTAGGTCAGTCGGGACGACATCGACGCGGCATTCGCCGATTTCGACGCCGTCTGGAACACGTTGACGCGTCCCAAACAGATCCGGCTCCTGCGACTGCTGATCGACCGGATCGAATTCGACGCCACGGAGGGCAGCCTCGAAATCACATTCCACGAAACCGGCATCAAAACCTTCGCCAACGGCACGAACGAGGAATCCCCATGATCACCATCAAACGCACGTTGCACTTTTCCCGCGGCGAGAAGGGTCGTCATCGCATCCGAAAAGACCCGCCGCCGCCGTCGCCGAATTCCGACGACGCCGGCCGTGTTCCCCGTGTCTCGCGCCTCATGGCGCTGGCGATCCACTGCGAGCAACTGGTCCGCGACGGGAAGGTTGCCAGCCAGACGGAGTTGGCCCGGTTGCTGCATGTCACACAGCCGCGGATGACGCAGATCATGAATCTGCTGTTGCTCGCGCCGGACATCCAGGAAACGCTGCTGTTCCTGCCCCGGACGACAGTCGGCCGCGACCCCGTGCACGAAAAGATGCTGCGGCCGATTGCGGCGGAGGTGGATTGGGTGACGCAGAGAGCGATCTGGAATTCGTTTGTTGGCCAGTAGTCAAACTTGTCGTCACGGCGACTTCAGATCCGTTCACCTAAACCCGAACGGATGTACTTTTCCACATCGGCGGCTTCTTTTTGCCCCCAAAGCCCCGTGCAATACCAGCAGCCTTCAGCTGGTTTGTCGATGTTTCGCGTGACTCTGCCGAGACGGCCATTGTAGTTCTGCAGGCGGTAGGGTTCGCGAATCCCGGTGACGAGCAGCATGAATTCGGTGACGGCAAGTGATGCAACAACACCGTTTATTGAAACAACTGACGGCCCCGAACTCGCCAGTTCATCACGATCGACACCGTAAATCGCCTGCCGGTTTTGTCTTTCGATTTCACCTCCCAACTCCCTTCCAGCTTCCTTCTGATCGATCACGTTGAGACATGACAGGCAACTCTGCCCTTCTCTGGATACACAAACTCGCCCACCGTATTCCGGAGGATCGCCAGGGAGAATATCGCTGGCCAGATCGATGTACGTCTTCGCGTATGCGGAGCAGATCTCGGTGAGAACCACACGGGCTCCTTCCGAATCAAGACACCCGAAGACAACGTGCCCCGCTTTGATTGAGTCGTAGCCGGCAACGCTGATGAAGGAGTCCGCAACTTTCATGACCTCGATGGTTGGATCGATTTGATGCACCATCCGCTCTGTAAGGTCGACCTTCAGGCTACCCGGAATCGGGTCTTCGTGGTACGCGCCGATGTACCGATTACGATTGGTTTCGTCCAGTTCTTCACGGTCGATTGGAAAAATTCCACCGACACCTAGCAGCGCGAGCTGTTGGATCACGTGAGTACCGAGACCACCGGCTCCGACAACCGTGCACCGTGTCTCGCGGAGGCGACGCTGTCCCTTCTCACCAAAAAACTCGGTGTTTCGGTCGAATCGGTTTCTGGTCATATTACCACTTTCCATTGCTAGACTTTCCCGTTGGCAACAGTACTTCACTGCCGGTTTCTATTCCCGTTACCGGCACGGGTGTAGTCGCGTCGTTAATCCAGGCAATGCCGTCGAAACTCTTTGACTCGGAAACGACGATGGCGGCATACGGACGGCCTTTTAACCTCCACCAGATGTGCGGGACGAATTCGTCGAAACCTGCATAGTCACTTGGTGAGAACGCCGCGGGCCAGGATGACCGGTGGGAGTGAAATTCGATCAGAGAAGACTCCAGGTCATGAGCCCGTTTGATCATTTGCGCGCGGGTTTCATCTGTCAGTTCAAGGAAGTAAGGCGATCGCGTCACGAACCCTGTCGGTGGAACGGCATGCCAGTCACTCACTTCAAAGCGCGCCTCGCGCCCCGTCTGCATAAAACTGCAAAATGCAAAAACGGCTTCTTCGCAGCCCTCGGGCCCCAGCAGGTGTTTAACAATCTGCAGGTGTTGCGACGCGGGAATGCTGACGGTTATTTCAACGTCGTTCATCAGATCCCTTCCTTAAACCGGTCGATGAATCCGGCAACCCAGTTGACAAGGTTATGGCCCCTTCGGGGATCGGCCGACGGGTTCCACGACGAAGCCTCCCATGAAAACACTCCCCAAGCGCCGTCGAACGGCGGCGGCGGTTTCGCCGGCTCCTTGTAGTTGTCCGGGGTCTTCCCGTTAAACGTGATGCCCGTCGGAACGTAAATTCCATAAGGGGAGATGCCGGGATATCCCTCGCGGACAAAAAACGCCACCGGGGTTTCCAGCGGTTCCCACCCCTCAACCAGCCGGTAACTGGGCAGCCAGATCCAGCGGTCCCGAACAACAAGATCTGGGTACTGGCCGCGCAACAGTTCCGTTTCTTCGCGGATTCGGTCGTCCATTTCATCCTCGCTTCCAGTGGACCTTTTTCGAGAAGCCCATCCCCGGTTTCAGCTGGACAACCTGTCCCGGTTCCAAAGTGGTCTCGTTGTTGTCTTTGTCCACCTGGATGACGCCGAGCGAGGGGTCCCACCCGCCGAGTTCGATGATCTGCTCGGTCGTGATGGTGCTGACGGGCCAGTCGTACAACTCGCCTTCAATGTCCAGCACGAACTTCGGTCCCCCGGGCATCGGGGAGTCTGCCTGGTTGTGGGATTCGGTCACAGTCTGCATTCGTAACCTCCGTCAAAGTGAAATGGTGTTACCGCCGGCGCCGGCCGGTCGCAGGTCTGCTGTTCGACGCCGAAGCGTTTCGCGATCTCGGCCTCGGTCGACAACAGCGAGGCGTTCGCTTTTCCGCTGCCCATCATTCGGGGCCGTGTGACAGAATCGATTTCACAAGGTTCTCGGATTTTCTGTCACACTCATGCGTATTATTGATGGGGAGGCAGGAGCAGACGCCAAAACAGTCTCAGGAGAAGTGACGGTGGAAACGGACATTTCCAGGCTGGAGGACGATAAACTCGTCCTACTCATCGGCCAGAAAACGGACGACCAAGACGTGGCCGACCGTGCGTGGGTGGAACTCTATCGCCGCCATGTTCGCTTCGTCTTCACGCAAGTGCGGCGGGCCGGATCGTTGGTCGGTAGGGGAATTGACGACGAGGATGTTGTCGTCCGCGTCTTCGAGGAAGTGTACCTTAAGGCCGCGACTGAGTTTCGGCCTGGTGATTACGCCGACGCTGATGAAGCCCGCCGTCATGTACTCGGGTGGCTAGGCAAGATCACGCGACATACATTTCTGAAAGAAATCGCGTCACGCGAAAACGAATTCTGGTCCGTGGAGGAAGAGCCGGGCGTTACCACCGGTGGCAAGTCGGAGTCGTGCGGCGATCAGGATGGGAGCTCGAACGTACTGAACATCACGAAGAACATTCTCACGCCCGATGAATTCGACATCGTCTGGCTGAAAATGCAGTACTACGACGTCGACTCTGGTGAATCGCGTTTGCCGACGAAGGATCTGGAAGAACTCTGTCTGAAACAGAGGATCACAAAACCGACCTTTCGGAAGCGTTACGAGCGTGCACTCGCAAAGGTGGAAGACGCCCTCATCCAGGCACAGGTTGTTTCCAAGCCATAACAGGGGGAGAGGGCAACAATGGACACGAATGAGAGCCGTCGGAGGACGGAACGGGAAATTCATCAGGCGGTCCTCAACGCCGGGGGAATCATCCCACATACCGTCGAGCAGGTGAAGGTTGCTGAATCGATGATTGACGATTCAGAGGCATTGCCGGCGAGTCTTTGCGACCCGCAAGCAGTCCTGAAGCGAATTCAATCCAAACAGAGTGACGTGGCGGAGAAATCTGAGACACCGCATGTCTTTGGTGCCCTCATCGCTATGTTGAGAAACAAGAGAGGGTTTTCTTTGGATGTGTTGGCGGAAAAGGCTCGTGTTGATCGAGAGGAGTTGGAGCAGATCGAAACCAATTTCGAGTATGAACCGAAACCGAGAACGGTTCATCAGTTGGCCGAAGTGTTTGGGATTGCTGCGCGACCCCTGGTCCGCGTGGCGAGTTTGACACGTCGGAGTGACGATCGGATCGCAGAAGGTGCCGTCCGTTTTGCAGCGTGTGCCAAGAACATGGACAAGTTGACGCGCGAGCAAAAGAAGGAACTGAAGAGATTTATCAAACTCCTGAATTCGATCGAATAGGAGATGATTTCGATGCGAACGCCGCTCGTCTCTGGGCACGAAGCTTCAGACATTCAACACCAGGTGTCTCGACTTCTGCGGGATCTCGACGACCCAGAACCGACATTGTCGCTCGAGATGGTGCGTGACTGGCTGGAATTGGACCTGCAGTACTACAGCACCGACGACCACACATTTGTGCGTGATGTTGTCCACAAACTAAAGGTTGCCGGGAAGCAGATCCTGAGGCGTCCGACGCTCCTGCTGGATGCCATTCGAAAGGCCAGCCTTCGTGCTCTCTGGTTGCCTGACCGAAAGCGAATCCTCATCGACGAGGAATTGCCAAAGCTGAAACATAGGTGGGCAGAAGGACATGAGATCGGACATGTTCTCATCCCGTGGCATGCGGAGTTTTTGTTGGGCGACTCTGAGGCTGAACTCAGTCGCAGTTGTTACGCTCAAATTGAGGCCGAGGCGAACTTCGCTTGCGGGCAACTGCTGTTTCTGCAGGACAGGTTTGTTGAGGAAGCGAACTCGCTGCCTCTGAAGTTCGATTCAGTCAAAACACTGAAGGGCCGGTTTGGGAACACTCAGACGTCAACTCTGTGGCGACTTGTTGAGGAATACCGCGGTGCGAAGGCGCTTGTCGGCATCATCAGCGTGCATCCGCGGCGTCACGACGACGAATTCGACCCTGACGAACCGTGCCGTTACGTGATTGAGTCGCGAAAATTCCGGTCCCAATTCACTGGCGTCTCCGAAATCGAATTGTTTCGGGCGATGCAAGGCTACTGTGGATGGCAGCGCGGAGGGCCCCTTGGCACCGACGAAGTCGTGCTTCGGGACGATAACGGACACGATCACATTTTTCGATTCGAGACGTTTTTCAATGGATATGAGGCCCTGACGATCGGCGTCCAACTTCGAAAACTCTCAACGTCAACCAGCAAAGTTCGAGCCCGGCCCGCAAGTTGAGAGCGACGGCTGTTGACGCTCGGATTCGATCGCCAGTCTGAGTTATCACACGTTCATAACGCCCGCACGGCCGATAACCCTCGCCGACTCTCTCCCGCTCGGCGAGAGTTTCCGGGGTTGGTCGGTCGGAGACGGCCGCGGGCGGGTCGCGCGGGTTGTCTCTGGCGGGAGCGGCGAGCGGGGCGACAGGGCGCAAGTGGTTGGGAGAACTCGCGTACTAACGAGAAAAGCCGAGGCTCTCGCCTCGGCTTCGTTCGTTCACACCACGGTCTGTTGCGTTCGCACCGTGGGTCTCAGTGGCGGGCTTCGCACTCCGGTCGAGCGACCGGAACAGCCGAGAAGAGACGGGTAATCAACGGCGCGTCATTACCCCAGTTTCGCAACTTTTTTGGGTGCGAAACTGGCCGTCTGAGGTTATGAGACGGAGAGAAAGTCTCGGTTCGGAAGAGAATCAGACGCGGAGATTTTCT
>Ga0114931_10001020_pt1 | contig 35426 bp, 24 predicted proteins | sample 2SBtaG_FD_89579 | JGI IMG/M metagenome (GOLD analysis project Ga0114931, IMG submission 89579) | Deep subsurface microbial communities from Kolumbo volcano to uncover new lineages of life (NeLLi) - 2SBTROV14_V59a metaG | ecosystem: Environmental > Aquatic > Marine > Volcanic | place: Kolumbo... | reverse complement strand
TGAATATCCGGAAATTTTGAAGCAAAAGTTGTCGACTGTTTGTCGTCAGTGTCGGCAGAAAAGTTGTAACACCGGCCAGCCATAATGCTTCTGTTGCTTTTCGGACTCCCTCAACAGTCAATCCTTCATCGGAAAAGGCGACGGAGACATAACCGTTCACCTGGTTATCTACAAGACCCGGTGCCACAAACAGGTGCTTCTTTTTCGGATCGTCAAGAGAAGATTTTCGAATGATTTCGGCGATACGATCGCCATTTATTTTTATTGAAACAGGAGTTCCATCTCTGTAAAAAATACCTTCCACTATTTTTCCTTCCTATGTAAAAAAAAGGCTACAAGAGCCATTCATGTCCGATTATAAACTTTAAATATATTGCAGTCAAGCGTTAAAAACAATAGTTTCCTGGTGAACAGTGTAAATGCTTATTTAAGGGTGGTCAAAATAGCGATTTGCGATTCAGCAAAGGAATGACCCGTCCGAGCGGTTTTGTGCAATCCTGAATATTTTTCTACCGGCAGGTGATGTATTGCCTCCCCTTCCTAGAAATGCCTTGATTTTTACGGCCTATAAGTTTATATTTCCAAGTTTTATTTGTATTGAACAATTTACGTTTTTTATATACTATTTTTTTGAGGATGCTAATATGGCCGTGATGAATCGTATGCGCGAAAACACAAAAACCATTCTTTTAATCCTTGTGTTCGCGTTTATCCTGACGATTATTTTCAGTTGGGGTATGGGAGGATTGAAAAAAAATCAGCCGCGTGGGATTATTGCTTCTGTAAACAACGTGGAAATCAGTTACGAACAGTTTAATGAGAGATATCGCGCCGCGATACAATCGCAAAGAGATCGTACCGGTTCTGATCCCGAAGGATATCAATTGCAGCAGATAGAAAATCAGGTTTTTGAAAACCTTGTTCAGCAAATTTTGCTGGAACAAGAGGTGAAAAAGCTGAAATTGCATGCTACGGATCAGGAAATTCTTGATGAAATTGAAAACAATCCCCCGGAATTCCTAAAGTCGAATGCTGCGTTTAAGGATTCGAGCGGGGCATTTGATATGAAAAAATATCGGCAGGCATTGGATAATCCGGCGGCCGATTGGCGTCCCATCGAAAATGCAGTTCGTTCCCAAATTCCTCGTCTTAAACTATTTAACCTTTTGCGTGCCTCCGTTGTTGTCACGGATGATGATGCAAAACTGGAATACATGAAAAACAATGCAAAGGCCAAGGTGAATTATCTTTTTTATGATGCGAACAGCTTCACAAAAAGTACACCTGAACCGACAGAAGATGAAATTACGGCCTATTACAATAAGCATAAAAATGAGTATCGTGAAGTTGAAAAGCGTGTTCTTGAATACGTTTTAATCGAGATCAAACCGACAAAGGTTGACACTGAGGCAACGTATAAACAAGCCCGGGATATTTTAAAAGAGGCGAAAAGCGGCGAAGATTTTGCCCAGCTTGCCAAGCTTTATTCTCAGGATACAGGCTCTGCGGAAAAAGGCGGTGATCTTGGCTATTTCGCCAGGGGAGCAATGGTCAAATCTTTTGAAGAAGCAGCCTTTGCGGCAAAAAAAGGCCAAATCATAGGCCCCATAAAATCGCAGTATGGATTGCATATTATCAAAGTTGTTGACAAAAAAAGGGTGAAAGGCAAAGAGGAAGTAAAAGCCAGTCATATTCTTTTAAAGTTTGAAGCTTCGCCGGCTACACGCGAAGCCATGAAGGATGAAGCAAATTACATCGCCGAATATGCAAAAGAATCTGATTTGGCGACAGTGGCCAAAGCTGAAGGATATGAGGTGAAAAAAACACCACCTTTTGCGGAAGAAGCATTTATTCCCGGTATCGGCATGGAGCGCCGTGTTAATCGTTGGGCTTATCGAAGCAGAAAAGGCAAATTGAGTGATGTCTTTTATCTCGATAAAGGATATTTAGTCGCTTCCCTCGCGGATATAATAAAAAAGCATATCAAGCCTTTGGATGAAGTGCGAACGCAAATAGTGAATACGCTGAAAGCGGAAAAGCGAATGGAACTGGCCAAAGCCCAGTGCGAAGCCGCATATAACAAAATTAAAGCCGGTACACCTATTGATGAAGTCGCTGCGGATGATAGTCTGCAAGTGAAAGAAACAGGCGAGTTCTCGATGAATGGGTACGTCAAGGGCGTTGGACGCGAACCGCAATTTGTCGGTGCTGCCTTTGCCCTTGACATTGGTGAATACTCGCAGCCCATTGAAGGAACACGGGGATACTATCTTCTGCAAGTCATTGATAAAAAGGATATTGATGAAAAGGCGTTCGAGGGTCAAAAAGAAAATCTTAAAAAAGCACTTATCGCGCGCAAGCAGCAACAGTTGTTCGGCGCGTGGTATGCAGCTATTAAAAAGAAGGCAAAAATTAAAGATTATCGTGGTGACTATTTATAGTTGGATTTTAAAAGGCGAGTCTGTTTGATTCGCCTTTTTTGTTAGATTTTTTTCCGAAAAAAAAATCGTTATTTTGAAAAAAATATTTGGATTTTATGTTTGTTTTGAATATTATCCCATTATATTAAAACAAATAAAGAGAACAATAATGCGCCATTACAAGGCTTTTCTTTCGGTAATGCTGCTTTTGCTTTTTGTCATTGCCGGCTGTTCGATGCGGAATAAACCTGCTGCGAATATTCATTTGCCGCGTGTCTTCAGCGACAACATGGTTATGCAGCGGGAGATAAAAGTTCCTGTTTGGGGAACAGCCGAGCCCGGGGGCAGTGTGACCGTGCAATTTGGTAAACAGATTAAAAGAACACGTGTATCGGATCAGGGCAAGTGGCGAATTGATCTCGCACCCCTTACTGCGGGCGGTCCGTATAAAATGAAAATTATGGGGCAGGACACGATCATTTTTAAAAATGTGATGGTTGGCGAAGTCTGGCTTTGCTCCGGCCAATCCAACATGGAAATGCCCCTGGCCGGTTCGGGAAAAGTGAAGAATTATAAGCAGGAAATTGCTGCTGCAAATTATCCCAATATCCGCCTGATGCAAATCGAACACACCATGGCCGCCAAGCCGGCAAATGACGTCAGGGCGGTTGGTTGGAATGAATGTTCGCCGACAACAGTCAAGGGTTTTTCCGCGGCGGCTTATTTTTTTGGCCGGGAACTGTACAAAGATTTGCATATACCCATTGGCCTGCTCCACTCATCCTGGGGAGGCACGGTTGTTGAGGCCTGGACCAGCGCGAATTCACTGAAAAATAATCCGGATTTTGCCGAGGTCCTGCAGGCTGTTCAGGATGGAAAATTCAATGAAGACAATTTATTCAATATTTACCTGGAAAAAGCTAAAAAGTGGAGTAATATAGCTCAACAGAGAATTGCTGCCGCTGGCGGATATAATCACGGTTGGGAAAAGCCAGGCTACAACGCAAAAAAATGGCATAAAATGAAATTGCCCACTTTGTGGGAAACCGCCGGTTTGGACGTTGACGGTGTGGTCTGGTTCCGGAAAGAGATTGACATTCCGGACTCGTGGAGCGGACAGGATTTAACGCTGTCACTGGGGCCGATCAATGATTCCGATGTGACCTGGTTTAACGGAACAAAAGTCGGCAGCATTGGTCATCCGGTGATTCCGCGCATTTACCATGTTCCGGGCGAGCTCGTAAAGGCGGGACGGAACGTCATTGCTGTTCAGGTTTTGGATATAGGCAATAAGGGTGGATTGTACGGGAAGGCGAAGCAGTTGTATTTGAACGCGGCAAAAGATACGATTTCACTTGCCGGAACGTGGCGTTACAAAACGGATCCTCTGCCGTTGGATTTGAACAAGCTGCCTCGTCTTGCGGACATCCCAAATATCGCCAATCGCCCCACCGTATTATTCAACGGTATGATATCACCTCTGCTCCCTTTTGCCATTCGTGGCGCGATTTGGTACCAGGGCGAAGCAAATGCCGATCGGGCTTATCAGTATCGCACACTTTTCAAAACGCTCATTCAGGACTGGCGCAGCCATTGGGGTGAAGGTGATTTCCCTTTTCTTTTTGTCCAGTTGGCCAATTTTATGCAACGTAAACCGCAACCAGTGGAGGATGCCTGGGCAGAGCTTCGGGAAGCACAACTCATGGCTCTCTCCCTGCCCAATACCGGCATGGCAGTTGCTATAGATATTGGCGATGCAAAAGACATTCATCCGAAGAACAAACAGGAAGTGGGCAGACGCCTTGCGCTGAATGCGCGACATTTGGTTTATGGCGAGGATGTTGTAAATTCCGGCCCTATTTATAAATCCATGACCGTTGAAAGTGGCAGGATTCACCTCTCATTTGATTATGTAGACGGTGGACTTGTCATGAAGAACCCCGGGGTCCTTGTGATCCCGGGGTTTGATTCTTCTTTTGCAATTGCCGGCCCAGATCGAAAGTTCCGCTGGGCCCGGGCAAAGATCGACGGGAAAACTGTCGTTGTGTGGCACCCGGATATTAAAAATCCTGTTGCAGTGAGATACGCCTGGGCGAGTAATCCGGTTGCTACTTTGTACAATAAAGCCGGTTTGCCTGCATCTCCTTTCCGCACGGATGACTGGCCGGGGATAACCAGGGGAAAGAAATAAGCAGATATTTCATGTAAAATTAGATTCGCTGTTTTAACGAATTATCGACATATTAGTTATTTTCACCTTTTGCGTCTGCACTTTTATTGTTACGCTACCCACTCTATTCGTTATAGAACCTGAAAAATACTACCAACGCCGAAAAATGTTCGTATCTATTGAGGATACTAAAATCATTTAAATGTCGCACAAAAGTGAGACGAAATCCCTCACGCCGGTTTTATCCTGTTGGCCAAACTGCGACCAAAGCCACTAATGGGTGCGATCCTGTACATCATGAAAATAAATTATCTTGCATTGTTAACTTTATTTAATTATTATTCAATAATAATTTTTCCCCAAAACACCTGACAGAGATGTGCCCCAAACAACGGCCGGGATGAAATGTTTCATTCCGGTCGCTTGTTTTGGAAGCTGAATTGTAAAATTACAAAATATCCAAAATGACTATGCTCAACTGGCGCAAGACTTTAAAGGTCACCCAACATTTCATCATGCATGAACTGCAACGATTGCGCATGACAGAGCACACCTTTATGGTTCTGGTCGCGGTGCTCATTGGCATTCTGGGTGGTTTTGGGGCCATATTTTTCCGCTTTGCGATTCGCCTTTTTCAGGCACTTTTTTTTGGTTCATGGCAATATACACTGGATTATGCCCTGCAACTTCCGTGGTATATCAAACTCTTTGCTCCGGCAGCAGGTGGTTTAATTGTTGGGCCGATTGTCTTTTACTTTGCGCGCGAGGCCAAAGGACACGGCGTGCCCGAAGTGATGGAATCCATCGTTCTGCGCGGAGGTGCCATTCGTCCGCGTGTAGTCATTGCAAAAATTATTGCCTCTGCCGTCAGCATCGGTTCCGGCGGATCGGTTGGACGGGAGGGGCCGATTGTGCAAATAGGTTCGGCAATCGGTTCTTCATTGGGGCAATTTCTCAAAGTGAGCGGCTCTCAATTGCGTACCCTGGTTGCCTGCGGAACAGCCGCCGGAATTGCAGCTACTTTTAATGCACCCATTGCAGGGGCTCTTTTTGCCATGGAAATCATTCTCAGTGATTTTGGCATTTCGAAGTTCAGTCCCATCGTGATTTCATCGGTTTCTGCTACAGTGATTTCCCGCCATTTTTTAGGAGATTTTCCCGCTTTTGTTATTCCCCACTATGAGCTGGTCAGCGTTTTTGAAATGATTCCTTATGCAATTTTAGGAGTTTTAGCAGCTTTTGTTGCACTGGCTTTTATCAATATTTTGTACAAAACCGAAGATTTGTTTGAGATGCTTCCGCTACCGGGAATCGTAAAACCCGTCATTGGTGGCCTGATGATCGGCGCTGTTGCGATTTATTTCCCCCATATTTTTGGTGTGGGGTACGAAACCATAAGCCTGGCGCTGGAAAGCAAATTGACATGGTATTTTTTATTAATTTTGATTGGCTTAAAACTGTTGGTAACTTCTGTCACCATTGGTTCCGGAGGCTCAGGCGGGATATTTGCGCCGTCTTTGTTTCTTGGCGCAAGTCTGGGTGGCTTTGTTGGCAAAATCGTTCATATCCTTGTCCCGGCGCACACTGCAACGTCAGGAGCCTACGCGCTGGTGGGAATGGGGGCCGTAGCTGCCGGTGCCATGCACGCGCCCATCACATCGATTCTAATTATTTTTGAATTAACAGATAATTACCGCATCATTCTTCCGCTGATGATCGCCTGCATTATCAGCGTCCTGATTACATCACGACTGAAAAGAGACTCTATTTATACGCTCAAATTGACCCGGCGGGGTATTGACCTCTTCCAGGGTCAGGAGATCAATGTCCTGCGTTCATTGCAAGTATCCAAAGTGATGAAATCGGAATATGAAAAAGTTTACGCCGACACGCCCTTTCGCAGACTGATAGACTTGACGGTGAAAAGTCCTCACCCGAACTTTTTCGTTGTCGACAGGAATGAGCATTTACTGGGCGTCATCTCTGTTCATGATGTACGAAAAATACTTTACGAGTCGGATGATTTGGATCCGATTTTTGTGGCGTATGATATTTTAAGACCAATGAGTCACTATTTTACACCTCAGGATACGCTGGACATCGTTATGAAAGCTTTTGGTGAACTCAATATTGATGAATTACCAATTGTAATTGGAGAAAAAAAGAAGCAAATTTTGGGCACGATTTCTAAAACCGACGTGATTGAAGCATATAACAAAGAAGTGTTTAAACGGGATATGGTAACCTCGGTTTCCAGTTACATCGGGTCTATGCAAAAATTCAAGCACATTGAATTGATGGACGGACACATTCTATCTGAAATCGAAATTCCGGGCGAGATTGTGAATAAATCCTTACGTGAACTGAATCTGCGCAGCCGTTTTGGTGTTGAAGTTGTGCTCATTAAACAGAGTTATGATGAAGATGAAAAGGAAAAGCATAAAGTCATCCCACCAAAGCCGGATTATAAATTTAAATTTGGTGATTCTGTCCTGGTGATGGGTACGCAGGAAAGTATTGACAAAATAGAAAGGCTCAACGGGAAAGAATATTAGAACAAGGAGCTGCACAGCCCCTTGTTCTGAGTCATGTCATTGCAAACACTATGGCTTGCAGTTTCTTGTTCTATTCAAGCCCGGAAAGATCAGGTGTTCATCGAATCCAGAAAGGATTTGTTTGAACGTGTGCCATGCATTTTCCCCAGCAAAAACTCCATTGCTTCCACAACTGAAAGTTCCGCCAGCAATTTCCGTAAAATCCATACACGCTTTAATTCGAGATCTTCCAGAAGCAATTCTTCTTTTCTGGTACCGGAGCGATTGACATCAATAGATGGAAAAATCCGACGATCCGAAAGACGACGATCAAGGACAAGCTCCATGTTGCCCGTACCTTTAAATTCTCCAAAAATAACTTCATCCATGCGACTTCCGGTATCAATTAGTGCGGTTGCGATGATCGTCAAACTGCCGCCTTCTTCAATATTCCGGGCAGCTCCGAAGAAACGTTTTGGGCGGTGAAGTGCATTTGCATCCACACCACCGGAAAGGATTTTGCCGCTATGCGGTACGACGGCATTGTGCGCGCGGGCCAGGCGGGTGATACTGTCAAGAAGAATAACTACGTCGTTTCCGTACTCTACCAGTCGTTTTGATTTTTCCAGCACCATATCTGAAACCTGGACATGGCGCTCCGCCGGTTCATCAAAAGTTGATGAAACGACTTCTGCCTTGACCGATCTCTGCATGTCCGTCACTTCCTCCGGCCGCTCGTCGATCAGCAAGACGATCATTTTCACTTCCGGATGATTTTCGGAAATACTGTTGGCGATTTGCTTCAGCAATGTCGTTTTACCGGTTTTCGGCTGTGCAACGATGAGTCCGCGCTGACCTTTGCCGATGGGTGTCAGCAGGTTCATGATTCGCATAGAATAATCTTTACCATTCGTTTCCAGATTAATCCGGGTGTCGGGGTAAAGCGGCGTTAAATTGTCAAAAAGAATTTTGGTTTTTGCTTCTTCCGGATTCTCATAGTTAACAGCCTCCACCTTGAGCAAAGCAAAAAACCGCTCATTTTCCTTGGGTGGACGTATCTGACCGGATACGGTATCTCCGGTTCTGAGACCAAACCGTTTGATCTGCGACGGGGAAACATAAATATCGTCAGGCCCAGGCAGATAATTAAAATCCGGAGAGCGAAGAAACCCGTAGCCATCGGGTAATACTTCCAAAACACCTTCGGCGAAGATCAGGCCTTCTTTCTTCGTTTGTTCCTCCAGTATTTTAAAGATGAGTTCAGCCTTCCTTAGCCCTGTAATACCGGGCACACTCAACTTTTGCGCCAACTTGTTCAGTTCGGCAATTTTCAAACCTTTTAGTTCAGTAATATCCATAAATCCTCTTTTTGAATTTGTTTAGTGTTAATTTGCAGTTATACAAAAGTATAATTGTAGAAAAAGGTTCATTGCAATTTTCAGATTAATTTTTGGCAGGTTTTTTTATTAAAAGAAAGAAAACTGAATGCTGTAATCCCTTGTTAAATGAGCAATATTTATTAAATTGTACGGGAAATAGTCAGAAGTTCGGAAAAATATTTTTTTAACAGATTTTTTCCCGAGTTTCAATGTTAAAATAATGGGCTTTATCCATCCTGAAACCGATTTTATACCTCGAATTTACGCGAGGCTGCACATCAGGTTTAACACGTGCTGTCATCGAATGTTTCCCGGCGCTTAAATATAAAAAAATCTCGTTACCCATCGGCTCAACAATTTCAACTTGGCAGATTGCCGGTGAAACATTCTGCTCATTATTTATTGTTTCATCGGCCAGTAAATCTTCGGGACGGATGCCGAGGATTACTTTGCTGCTGATGAAATCTTTTAAACAGGATAAATGTTCTTGTGAGACCTGAAGTTTCAGACTGTCATTCCTGAACCACATTCCATCCTGGTTAACAATCTCACCTTTAAAGAAATTCATCGCAGGGCTGCCGATAAAACCGGCAACAAATTGATTCGACGGGTTATTGTATAAATTCAGCGGTGAATCAATCTGCTGCACCTTTCCGCCACGGAGAACGACAATTCTGTTTCCCATTGTCATGGCTTCAACCTGATCATGGGTTACATAAATCATCGTCGTCCCTAATTTCGTGTGCAGCCGGGAAATCTCCGTTCGCATTTGTACACGAAATTTGGCATCGAGATTGGAAAGTGGTTCATCAAATAGAAAAACTTTGGGCTTGCGCACAATAGCTCGTCCCACTGCAACACGCTGCCTCTGACCGCCGGACAGTGCCTTTGGCTTGCGCTCCAGTAAATGGGCAATATCTAAAATTTCTGCTGCTTCATCAACTCGCTGTTCAATTTCTTTTTTAGGATATTTCCGTAATTTTAACCCAAAGGCCATGTTTTGGTATACCGTCATGTGCGGGTAAAGCGCATAATTTTGGAATACCATCGCAATATCGCGGTCTTTTGGTGGTACTTCATTGACGGTTTTGCCGTCAATTTTTATCTCACCGGAACTTGCATCTTCCAGACCGGCAATCATTCGTAAAATTGTTGATTTGCCGCAACCCGAGGGACCAACGAGTACAACAAATTCTTTATCCGCTACTGAAATATTTACAGAATCAACAGCAATAACGCCTTTATCGAAAACTTTGGAAACATCAATTAGATCAACACTCGCCACATTTTTTCCCTGTATGAGAAAGAAACGCCAAAGAACCGGATGCCAAGTTTGAATAGGTTGATTTCAATTGTCTTTAGAACAGGACGTTTTTTATGAAGAATGAATTGGCATGTTTTAGTTATCGAGGTGCGCAGAAAAATCATTCACTTGTTTGCAATTTAAACATATTATCCGTACCTGTCAAGTATTTTATTTCACTCCATGCTTCGCCAACAACATAGTGAGAACCGGTTACGCAAATCACAGAATTATCCTGATGCGTCGCCAAAGCCTTTTTTACACCCTGGCTAACAGAATCTTCCGTCGAAACGGTCAATCCATTCGCTGCAAATTCCTGTGCAATTATTTCTTTGTCAAGTGCTCTGGATGTTTCAGCCTGAACGACAAAAGCTTTTTCAGCCAGAGGGACAATTAATTTTATAATCTCTTTGTGATTTTTGTCTTTCAGTAATCCAAAAACAAAAATAATTTTATCGTTTGGAAATAAAGTCGCTAAAGAGCCAACAAGCCTGTTCATCGAGTCCAAATTATGAGCTACATCAACAACCACAAAAGGAGATTTTGATACAATTTGTAATCTGGCCGGCCAATTCACATTTTTGAAACCATCCTTTAAATCCTGTTGTGAAATTTGCGCACCTTTTTGTGAAAGAATAAAGCAGCATGTCGCGGCAATTTTGGCGTTTTCTATTTGGTGTTTTCCGGCAAGGGGAATTTCAATTTGATCATCAATAAAGTGATCCATTTTCAGATCAAAATTCGATCCGTAAATAGTCTCCGATAATACTGATAATTCACAATGATCACCGGTTTTTGCAAGCGGAGACCCAATTTGGGCTGCATGTTTTTTGATGCTGCCTTCCGCCCCGGATGGCATTTCCCCCATAACGCATGGAACGTCTGCTTTGAGAATACCCGCTTTTTCACCCGCAATTTGCTCCAGGGAAGAACCCAGATGCTCGGTATGATCAGAACTGATGGACGTGATTGCGCACAGATCGGGAGAGACCACATTCGTCGCGTCCAGCCTGCCGCCAAGGCCAACTTCGAGGACGGCAAAATTTACGTTCCGTTTGGCAAAATACGTTAGTGCGAGAGCGGTCATGGCCTCAAAAAACGTACACTCGAGTGCTTTGATATGCGGTTGAAGCTGCGTTGTGATTTCAGCAAACCCTGCCGGCGAAATCATTTGACCATCAACCTGAATGCGTTCACGTACATCCACGAGATGCGGAGAAGTGTACAGTCCTGTACGGTATCCTGCGTGCGAAAGAATTGAACTGATCATTGCCGCGACTGAGCCTTTGCCGTTTGTGCCGGCAATGTGCACAAAACGGGTGGAACGTTCCGGGTGCCCCAATTCCGCTAAAAGGTGCTGCATACGATCGAGACCTAATTTCCAGCCGAATTTTTGCAGGCCGAAAAGATAATTAACTGCATCGGGATAATTCAATATAGTCTCTTTTCAAAGAACAAATCAATCGACACGGTACGGCGAATTCCAGTAAAAGCGGGTCAAACCTCTTGCGCTGCCAAACCAGATATAGTCGCCGTCCAGTAGGAGCGAATAAACTTCATTTGACGGCAGCCCATCCAGCATTGTAAAATGCACCCAACGCTCACGTAGTTTGTCATATTTTAAAACGCCGTTCTGTGTTGCCGCCCATATCGCATCTTTCGAAGCCAGAATTCTGTTGATTTCAGTATTTGTTTTATATAGACGCGCAGGAGGCTTTAGCCACTCCCTTAGCTTTGAATTTAAACCGGCAACACCTTCCGCCGTGCCAAACCAAACTTCATCGCCATACACGGAAACCGCAAAAGTCGGCTGGTCTGCTGGCCCAACCGCTCCCTTGTAAAATCCACCGGTTTTTTTGTCCTTGTCATAGACAAAAATTCCATATTCTGTGGCCATCCATAAGAGATTTTCCTGTTCATCAAGGTCATACACTTCAACGGTAGCAAGACTTGGCCTCATGATGCTGTGGATGTGCATAGAATCTGTTCCCACTCCTGCCTTAGGGATCATGGAAACACCCATGGCTGTTGCGACCCAAATTGCATCATCATCAACAATGACGTCGTTCACCCAATTGTTTTGCAAATGGTTTACGACGGTATACGTTCTCCAAATTCTTTTTCTGCGGTCGTAGCGCGTCAGACCATCGTGCGTGCCAAACCAAACCGTCTCTCCATCGACGGCAATAGATGAGACCTGATCGTTATCGAAACCTGTGAGCAAGTAAGGCTCATAATAATTTGGTTTTTGATCCGGTACAATCCATTCGGTTATACCGGCCGGTTCGGATTGACCCTGAACGCCGCCAATCCACAATGCTTGTCCATCCTGCTTTATTGCATCCACGGCTTCATCCCATAAACCGTACTGAAGCAATTCAAGGCGCGTTGTGGTTAAATCTCCGTGTCCGGCTCCAAGCCCCCAGGTACCAATCCAGAGATTCTGCCAGGGGTCCTGTACCCAACAAGTGATTTTAAAATGGCGTAAATTCAAATCATCAATAAATTTGCTGCGCTCATCAAAAAGAAATCCTCCCGACATGAACATATAAGGCAATTTTGCGTTATTTTTCTCTTTTGCCCCGTACCATTTTATATAATCGTCATTTGTGGGTCTGCTGATGGTATGAAAATTTGCCGTCGTGTTATCCGAAACCATCCATTTGTTTGCTGCGGTTACCAGGTAAACCTGGCGGTCATTGCCGAAACCTATGGAAGTCACGTAATCATTGTAACCGAAGCCCATTTCATCATAAAAAAAGTTGAACCAAAGTTGCGATGCCGGTTCCAGATAGCTGATTCCTAGTTCATGAGTGCACCACAAGAAACCGGTATTAAGATCTTTTGCCACCAAAGATATATCATCATCAGCAAGACCATTGCTGACTGTCCAGGGGAAATCCCATTTATTACTAAAAAAATTGTACCGGGTAATTCCGCCTGTAGTGGCAAAGTAAACAAACCTTTCGCCGATGGATATATTGCGAATGAAGCGCGTTGTCGAATAGGTGATCCAGTCCCCTTGCTGGTAATTTCTATTTGTTTCCCGAATGCGAATTTCTGCCTGACCTGAGCGGAATATGCTGAAGACGAATAGGGCAATGAACCATAGCGCATAACTATTTTCTCTTTTTTTTAGAGTGTCCATGTAAAATCCTCAAGTTTTAATACCATATTTTTTTAATTTTTTATGCAAATTTGCCCGATCCGTCTCCAAAGCAGCGGCAATATGCGTTACATTACCACTATATTTCATGTAGGCCTTTTCAAGTAACATCTTTTCAAAATGAGCGATCTGTTCTTTGAGGGGGAGGGAATCATCCGTTGATAATGAGTTCATCTCTCTGGTCTCCCCGGGTTCGAGTGCCCCAAGAACCATTTCCACATCGTGACGGCTAATTTTTTCGGTTTTGGTCATAATCGCTAAACGCTCAAGGATATTTTTGAGTTCCCGAATATTTCCAGGCCATTGATATTGTTGCAGCAAAAGTTCAGCATCGGGGTCCATTGTTTTTTGTTTTTTTCCGTTTTTTATGGAATACGAAGTGAGAAAATGCCGAACAAGCTGCGGAATGTCCCGGGCATGTTCGCGCAATGTCGGGACGCGAATGGGGATGACATTCAAACGAAAATACAAATCCTGGCGGAAATTTCCTCTTTCAATTTCCTGCAAAAGGTCTTTGTTTGTGGCTGAAATAATGCGGACATTAAATTTTTGCGGAGACGTGCTGCCGACGCGGTAAAATTCATTTTCCTGCAAAACGCGAAGCAGCTTTGCCTGGGTTTCCAATGCCATGTCACCGATTTCGTCTAACAGGAGCGTACCGCCTTCGGCCTGTTCAAAAAGTCCCTGTTTTTTTTTGTGAGCCCCGGTAAAGGCACCTTTTTCATATCCGAACAATTCGCTTTCGATTAATTCTCCGGGAATAGCTGCACAATTAAGCTGCACAAAAGGGCCATCGCTGCGATTGCTTTTTTTGTGAATTTCTCGCGCAACCAATTCCTTTCCCGTGCCATTCTCACCGTAAATTAAAATTCGACCTTCACTGGGCGCCGCCTGCTGGATAATATCGCGCAAGTTCTGCATGGGAGGAGAATCGCCAATCATTTGGTAATCCAGGTCAACCAGTTTTTTTAATTGACTGATCTCTGATTTTGCACTTTGCTGTTCGCGGATCTTTTTAATTTCAAGTGTCACTTTTTCCGGATTGAGGGGTTTTTCCAGGAAATCATAAGCCCCCAGCTTTGTGGCACGAACGGCAGTAGAAATATCAGCCTGACCGGAAATCATGAAAATTTTGAGCTGGGGTTGGATGGTGAGAATTTTTTGCAGTGCGTTCAGGCCCCCCATGCCGGGCATCATCAAATCCATGAAAACAACATCGAAAAGTTCGTTTTGTATTAATTTGACTGCGGACTCTCCGCTCGAACAGGTGCTGACCCTGTGGCCTTCTTGTTTCAGAACCCAGGAGAGGGAATCGCAAATATTTTTATCATCGTCGACGACCAAAATGCGCATAAGTCATCCCTACAATTCAATGACATGAAAGTTCTTTTCGGCAAGCAGGCGTTGAACCCGATCGGCATTGATTGTTGTCGTCTTGAAATTTATGATTGCCTGGCTGTCCTGATAATCAATTGAAAGTATTTCACCCAGGTCATGTAAACGGGAGATAATTTCCGTTTCATGAACGGGTAATGAAATTCCCATGGTTTTTGAGAACCGTTCGATAAACAAGTACAATTGGTCTGTGAGATCATTTAAAAAAATGCCGCGTTGTGCGGAAATGAAGACACAGGGCTGCTCATCGTTTTTTAGTTTTGCTATTAATGACGAATCCTGCAATTTGTCGATTTTGTTAAAGACCTTGAGTACCGGCTTGTCGTCAATTTTTAATTCCGCCAAAACAGATTCGACCGTTCTCATTTGTTCGCGAAAATTCGGATTAGAAATATCTACGACATGCAGCAGCACATCAGCATCGGACGCTTCCTCGAGCGTACTTTTAAAAGAGGCCACCAGATGGTGCGGAAGTTTGCGAATGAAACCCACTGTGTCAATTAAGAGAATGCGTCGATGATCTGCTAATTCTGTGCTTCGGATGGTGGCATCGAGGGTGGCGAACAATTGATCTTCTACCAGCGCAGAAGCGTTGGTCAGCGCATTGAGAATTGTCGATTTGCCGACATTCGTATAGCCCACCAGAGCGGCTTTGAGCGTATCACTACGATTTTGGCGGCGATTAGCGCGCTGCTTGCTGATTTTTTCCAGGGATTTTTCCAGTACGCCGATACGTTTACGAATGAGCCGACGGTCTACTTCCAACTGGGTTTCACCTGGCCCGCGCACACCGATTCCTCCGACCTGCCGCGATAGGTGCTTCCATTGGCGGGTTAACCGGGAAACGAGGTATTTTAATTGGGCCAGTTCAACCTGAATGCGCGCCTCTTTTGTGCGCGCATGTTTGGCGAAAATGTCCAGAATCAAACCGCTGCGATCGAGGATTTTTATTTTGCAAACATTTTCTATGTTCTTGACTTGCGCCGGCGACAGATCATCATCAAAAATGATGAGATCGGCATCGAGATATTTGGCTGTGAGTGCCAATTCCTCAACTTTGCCGCGTCCAATCATAAAAGCTGGATCGATGCGATTTCTTTGCTGAACGATTCGCTCCAGAACGTCTGCTCCGGCCGTATCCGCCAGCAGTTCTATCTCGTCAAGATAATCATTAACCAGGAAACGGCTTTGGTTGGGGCGAATAATGCCGACAACCAAGGCTCTTTCCCGAAATTCTTCTTTAGGTTTGTACAAAACTCCTCTATTTTTTTACCGCTACTTCACTCTTTTGCCGATATAGTACCATTTCTACAATCAATAAAATAAACGCAATGATTGCAAAATATTTCCATAATTCCCGGCCAAATCGATTTTCCCTGATAATTTTTGGCAAATCGGAATTTGGATCGATAAAAGTCATCCCATATTTTTTATCTAAAACAGACTTGTCCGCCATTGTCAAATCAGATTCTCTCGGATCAACATTAACGGCCCACAGTGCGATGGTTTGCTTACCCGCTGTGAGTCGGTAAATTCCGGGGACGCTCGTGTCGGAATAATAAATCCAGGGGCCGCCGGCGAGAACTTTTACTTTCAATTCATCACTCTTGTTATCCGGCCGCTGCATTAGAAGTTTATCATTCAGATTTTGTGCAGGTACTTGCATCCGCAATTCATCGCCGATCATTAGATTGTCTTTCGCAGCAAAAGCGGGCGTGCCGAGATAGGTCACGGCACGGGAAACAAGCGGCGCAAAGATTGTACGATGCATTATGTCCGTTAGTTGCAAATTAAATCCAGTGGTAAAAAAAAGTATTTTACCCTTTTCTGTTTTTTTCTCTAAAAGAAACGGATCGCCTGTTCCGTATTGCATGATTTTTTCAGTTCCCGGCATATCGGCTGTTTTAACGGCGAAATGAAATGCGGGCTTGGAAAAAGAAACATCCTTTTGGTCAAAAATGCCGCGGAAAAGCGGATGCGTTAAATCTGTTTTCCCCAATGAAAATGCCGGGCCGGCATCTGCAACCGAACCCATGGTTTGGGTCAGTTTGGGCAGACCTAATTTGGGTATCAGATTTGTGTTGTAAGATTTAATGTCAATATCTTGCCCAAGCGTCAGAAAGAGTCCTCCTCCTGCGCGTATATAATCTTTCAGTTGCTCAACTTGCTGCGTATCGAAGGACGGAATGTTGGCCAGCACAATGACGTTATATTTTTCGAGTCGGGTGTAACGCATTTTTGCGGGGGGGATTTTATCGACAATAAATCGTGTCTCCTTATGTTCAGCCTGCTTCAACACCAGCGAAATGTAATCGGTGTCAGCCGGATGGGTACCAAACATAGCAACATGAATTTTGTCCGGAATATTAAAGGAAAAATAATAACGATTATCTTGCAGAATATCATCATCTTCCAAAAGTATATAACCTGAAACAAAGCCTGCTTTCTTTAAAACAAATTTGAATTTTTCAGTGGATGATCTTTTGGGTTCGAGGTTGAGGGTCACCTGCGCCACGCGCTCGCCATCAACGAAAAGCTGCGCCAGTTTATTGCGCGCCGGTTGATTTCCTGCATTTTTGATCAAGACTTCAAGTTCTACAATCTTGCCTTTCTCAAGAATTGTCGAAGACAATCTTGCGCTTTGAACGGAGAGATTGGAAATATTTGTTGTTCTGAAAGGCAATGCAAGCGTGCGAATCTTTTCCTTAGCCGGAGGAAGTGAATCCGTGGAGAAGGCACATTTTTGAAAATCAGACAGAATGTACAGTTCTTTGTTAATGTTATTCGATTTGTTTAAAAGATTATGCGCTAAAAGGAGTGGATCGCTGATATCTGTCACCCGGAAATCTATGTGTCGCTCCTCAATCTCCCGGCGCAGGGCATCGAAATTATGGTACGAACGGGGCGTTGTTACTCCTGTGGTGTCCGTTGAGGTGAGAAGAAATACGTCATCCCCCGGCTGCATGGCTTTGCTGATCTGCATTGCTTTTTCGCGCGCGTCTTCAAATAATAGTTTGCCGTCACGGCGGCTGTTCATGCTGAATGAATTGTCCAGAATAATGACGGCACTCGTTTTTGCATTCGGACCTATTACACCGGATAAACCACCACGAATTGTTGGCCTTGCAAAAGCCAGCACCAGGAAAATAATAATCATCATCCGCAGCAAAAGTAGGAGAAGTTGCTTCAATTTAATGCGGCGAATTTTTTGCTGTTGCAGTTCCTTGAGAAATTCAAGCGTGCTGAAGCGAATGGTTTTCGATTTCGACCTGGTGAAAAGGTGGATGATCAAAGGTAGAAGCGCAGCGACAAGGCCAAACAGGATAAAAGTATTTAAAAAATTCAAAATGTGTTGCTATTTTTTTGGTTTAACATATTATGCATCAGGAAACAGTGTGTTTTCAATTATTTCACACCAAATATGAATAATGGTAATATGTCCTTCCTGAATACGCTGGGAAACATTCGAGGGAACTACGATTGCATAGTCTGCCATTGCGGCGATTTTGCCGCCGCTCTTGCCGAGAAGCGCCACCGTTTGGATATTTTTTTCTTTTGCTGCCAGAATAGCCTGGACAACATTTTCCGAATTCCCGCTCGTGCTCATGCAAACCAGAATGTCGCCGGGCTTTCCGAGCGCTTCAACTTGTTTGCGGAAAACAACATCATAAGAATAATCATTGCCAATAGCTGTAAGAATCGATGTGTCCGTGGTTAAGGCAATGGCTGGAAGGGGATCACGGTCTTTGACCAGGCGGCCGACCATTTCCGCTGCAAAATGTTGGGAATCGGCTGCACTTCCGCCATTGCCACAGATCAGCAGTTTGCCGCCGTTTTTGTAGCAAGAAATCATGAGATCAACGGTTTTTAATATCGTTTCAGAGTAACGGTCACGAATCATCTCTTTAATCCGGGCACTTTCATCCAGTTGATCGTGAATATTTTGTAATTGGTCTTTCAAAAAAGCTCCTGTCCTTTTAATTGATTTTATTAATAAAGTTACTGATTTTTTCGCGGAAAGAAAGCTGCCGAGAACTGATCATTTGAAAATCGCCAGGCGAAATATCCTCTGCATTGATCATTTTAACCTGGTTTTCATAAAAAAGTTTCTCGGCCCTTTTGTCCCCCCATTTTTCTTTAACGATCTCGAAAGCTTTGCGAAGCAGCAATGGCCTTTTATTTAAATCGTGGCCATCGCTGGCAATGAAATGAACAAGATTTGCGTCCATTAACTGCACGGCTGCTGTTTGCACTCTGCTTCCAAAAATGCCATACAAACTTCCGGCATTGACTTGCAGCAGCGCCCCTCGCTCCACAAACTCATAAGCCTTCTGCGGAGCATTAATAATACTGACATTTCTTTCGGGATGGGCAATGATCGGAATCTTGTCTTCGAGCAGATAATCGAAAAATTTTTGCGCAACAAAATCCGGTATCATGCTCATGGAAAATTCCACTAGAAAGTAACGGCCATTTTGCGCTAGTGTGCAGATTTTCCGGTCAAGCATCATATCCGGCTGAATATAAAGTTCCGCACCAAGATGAATTTTTATCGGAATCCCTGCTTCCTTTGCCCTACGTTTCAATTCCTCGTAAAGCGAGATTACCTCATCTTCTCTTTGGAGATCGTTGGTGGACAGAATGTGCGGGGTGCAGATGACTTGTTCAATGCCGTCCTCCATTCCTTGCCGCAGCATTTCCAGAGACATGTCCCAATCTTCGGCGCCGTCGTCCCAATGAGCAATGAGGTGATTATGTATGTCAATGAATTTCATATAGAAAACTAAAATCTTTATTTGGGGCCAACGTGAACGGCATTGGAAAACGCCCTCAACAGGCCGAGGTCATGGTTTCGTTCCAGTACATTTCCGGTTACAATAAAACTCGCCCCCGACTCGACTTTACTTCTTGCTTCGTCGGGCGTGCGAATACCACCGCCGACAATCATCGGGATGGAAATATAGTTTGCCAGCGCTTCGATCAGCGATTCCGGCACCGATTGTTTGGCACCGCTGCCCGCTTCCAAATAAACCATTTTCATACCCAGATATTCGGCAGCAAGCGCATGCGCCATGGTGATGTCCGGTTTTTCACGCGGGAAAGGACGCGTATCACTGAGGTACTGAGCGGAAGTCACATTTCCCGATTCGATAAAGAGATAGGCGGTCGAAATGGGCTCCAGTTCCATTGCTTTGAGCACCGGCGCTGCGATGACCTGATCGCCAATAATGTTACTGGGGTTTCGGCTGCTGATCAGGGAAAGAAATAAAATCGCATCGGCGTATTGTGAGATTTGCCGTGTGCTGCCGGGAAAGATAATAACCGGAATGTCGCACTCGGTTTTGATGGATTTTATCAAATCTTCAAAAACGGGACCGAACAAAAGACTTCCGCCGACAAGCAACGCATCCACATCTGCTTTAACACATTTGTGCGCCAGCTCAATAGCCTCGTTGATTTCCTGTTTGTCCGGGTCGATAAGGACAAAATAACCAGCTCCTTTTTGTTCTTTCGTTTTGAGAAGCGAATCAAAGACCTTCACTTTATCGTCGAGTCCTTTCGGCTTGTTTCAGATTTTAAAATTTTTAATAAAGGCCGCCGATTGCCTGGATTCAAACAGAGGCGGAATAGAGTATTTATTCTCAGGCATACTACAAACTACTCATTCAACTCATTTTTTGGCGAATAATATTTTCAACTTTTGATATGGCCAGCCCCAGTTTTTCAACGTCTTTGGCGCCTGCCGTTGCCATGTGCGGACTACCTCCCCCGCCGCCACCTGCAATTGCTGCAACAGCTTTGGCAAAGTCACCCGCTTTCAGGTTTTTTTCCCTGATTACATCTTTGGTTACAATGCAAACGAAATTTACTTTATTCTCTATGACGGCTCCTAAAACACCGACTCCCGATGTAAGACCGTCGCGAACGAGATCTCCCGAACGCTTCAGATCATCCATATCTGCTGCCTGAATCTCTGCTGCTATGAATTTAACCCCGTCAACTGTTTTTACATTTTGTAACAATTCTGTGATCGTGTTTTTTGATTGCTGACCGCGAAGCTGTTTCAGTTCTTCTTCAATTTTTTTCCGTTCCGCTAACATTTGCTTTATGCGGCTCAGAACTTCGTCGGGAGGAGCATTTAAAAGACGGGCAGCCTGTTCCAGGGTTTGCTGTCTTGTGCGCAGATATTTTTGTGCTGCAAATCCGGTCAGCGTCTCAATTCGGCGGATACCGGCGGCAACAGCGGATTCGGAGATGATGATAAACTCGCCGATTTCGCCGGTGGCGCGAACATGTGTACCGCCGCACAATTCGCGGGAGTAATCATCCACTTCTACCATGCGTACCTGGTCGCCATATTTTTCGCCAAAGAGCGCCATGGCGCCTCTTTTTTTAGCTTCATCAATGGGCATGATCTGCCAGGATACTTTTAAATCCTGCAAAATTTTTTCGTTCACCATGTCCTCGATGCGGCGCAAATCTTCAGCGCTGACTTTTTCAAAATGGGTAAAATCGAAACGCATATAATCCGGGGCCACAAGTGAACCGGCCTGATGGACGTGATCACCCAGAACTGTTCTCAGCGCTTTGTGCAGCAAATGGGTTACGGTATGATTTCGTTCAGTCGCTCGCCTTTTTTCCGTATCCACATGGGCGCTTACCTTATCGCCGGGATGTGGTGCCTTCCCTGAAACCAATTCGCCAATATGCACGATGTGTTCGCCGATATTTTTTGTGTCGGTTACACGAAACTCAAAATGATCATTTTTAATAATGCCCTGGTCGCCAACCTGGCCGCCGGATTCCGCATAAAACGGAGTGCGCTTTAAAATGATCCGGCCATCTTCATAGTGCAGCACTTCGGAATCCGCCTCATCCATAATGTAGCCGACAAATTCCGAGCCATCTTCTGTTGAACTGAATTCTACTGTTTCATAACTGGCATCACGCGCTTTACTGGAGCGTTGGCGCTGCCGTTCCATTTCGCGATTGAACTCCGCCGTATCGACGGCAAGATTTTTCTCTTCTGCCATCAGTTGTGTCAGGTCTAGAGGAAATCCATACGTGTCATGCAGCAAAAAGGCATCTTGCCCCGGGAATACCGATTGGCCATTGGCAAGGACTTTTTCCGCTTTCTGCTCAAAGATTTCAATGCCGCGATCCAGGGTGCGGCCAAAGCTTTCTTCTTCGGCATGAATGACGCGAGAGATGTATTGATGTCGTTCTTTCAATTCGGGATAAGCGTCTCCCATGACCGTCACGAGGGGTGAAACAAGTTTGTAGAAAAAGGGTTCGCGCATATCCAGAACGCGGCCAAAACGGGCGGCACGCCGAAGAATGCGTCGGAGGACATAACCCCGTCCTTCATTGCCCGGAATGGCGCCGTCGGCAATAGCGAAAGAGAGGGCACGGATATGATCGGAAAGGACGCGAAAAGCCACTCCGCCTTCTCCGTCTTCATAGGTCTTTCCCGTAATTTCTGCAATTTCATTGATGATGGGCATAAAGAGGTCGGTATCATAATTTGATGCTTTGTTTTGCATTACGGCAACGATACGCTCGAAACCGGCGCCGGTGTCGACGTGTTTTGCCGGAAGGAGATGCAGTTTGCCTTCTTTGTCGCGGTTATACTGAATGAAGACGAGGTTCCACAATTCAATGTATCGTGCACACCCGCCGTTTACCCGGCAAACGTGATCCGGATCAGTGGAATCGCAAAACTCCGGGCCACGGTCGATGTGGATTTCAGAGCAGGGACCGCATGGGCCGGTGTCGCCCATTTCCCAAAAATTATCCTTTTTGCCGAAACGAAGAATGCGAGCGGGATCAATGTCGGTTTGCCGCGTCCATTCCTGAAAAGCATCCTCATCCGCGGAAACGCCGTCTTTTTCGTCTCCTTCAAATATCGTTGCCCACAACCGATCTTTGGGAAGTTTCCATACCTCAGTTAAAAGCTCCCATGCCCAATGAATCGCTTCCGCTTTAAAATAATCCCCAAAAGACCAGTTGCCCAGCATTTCGAAAAATGTGTGGTGATAGGTATCGCGTCCCACTTCTTCCAGATCATTATGCTTGCCAGATACACGGATGCATTTTTGCGAATCGGCAATCCGGGAATATTGCTTTTTACGCGTACCGAGAAAAATATCTTTGAACTGATTCATGCCCGCATTTATGAAAAGCAGGGTGGGGTCATCCTGCGGCACAACCGGGGCGCTTGGAACGATATGATGTTCTTTACTTTTAAAAAAATCCAGAAAGGATTGTCTGATTTCTTTGGATGTCATGTTCAGATTAAAAATCTCCTTTTGCAGTCGTGTCATATATGGTTTTTTGCTTCATTCTTGGATATTTCTCCGATCTTCGTTTCCAAATATTTTAACAAACGAAGATGCCCTGGCAAATAATAAAGTGGCAAAATTATTAAAAGACAACTCTTTATTAGGTTCTGTGTATATTCCATGAATTCCTTTGTCCTTGCTGGATAGTATTAAACATGATGCATCGTATAATCTTTCTCTAACAATTTTTTCGCAAAATAATTCATATCTTTTCGAATATGAAGCATTAACAAACTCGGGAAGCACTTTAAAATGGGGCTCAGAAATCCTGATTGGAGATGAAGATTTCGGATGATCCTCAAGCATCATAAAATATCCTAACCATGGTTTCCCTGATGGCTTAAAAGCACCTTCGCGGTATGCGATCCAGAGATCAGTCGCACTTCCGATCGCTTCTTCAATTCTATTGTTAAAATTATTACCAAAAGATCCTACCTGCGATTTAAATTCAACAATGGCGATTAATTTATGCTTGCTAATGACGACCAAATCCCATTCTTTTGTAGGTCGAAAAAAGCCGGGTAAAATTGCCTGCTTTAGATGAATTTCGGCATCGACCATGCCTGCTTCTTTGAGAAGGTCTTTTAACAAAGAGATAAAGCCGTCCATCTGTTTTCCACCAGTTACGGCACTCCTGTTTCCGGTATCTTTTACTCCCGAGCTTAACACTTGACGCTCTTTTTGCTTTTCGCGAATGGTCCAGAAAGTTTTTATTGCTTCACTTAATTTCTGCAAGTTTTCCATGTTTCTTCTCAGAATGAATAACCTGATAAGATACTTTTTGGAACAGATCGTTCGTTGAACTTGAAAACCGATTGATTCCATTCTGAAAATAAACCGGATCAACTTCAATTCCGATGCTATTTCTGCCCCATTTTGCAGCAGCAATGCTTGTTGTACCTGATCCCCAAAATGGATCTAACACCGTATCACCAACAAAACTAAACATTCGTATTAATCGTTCTACTAATTCGACAGGATAAGGAGCAGGATGCCACTTGTTAGATGCTCCCGGAATATCTGACCAAATCTGTTGAAACCAATTGCGGTGGTTTTCTTTTGAAATGACACTTAAAATTCTCGTTTCAAAGTCAGGCTTTCTGTATCCGCCGGCTTTCCTTTGCATGAGGATAAATTCAATGTCGCTTTTAATAATACCATTGGGTTCGTAGGGCTTACCTAAAAAAGAAGTTCCATTATTTACTTCAAAATTTATATTTGATATTTTATGCCAGAAGATTGGAGTTAAATTTTTAAATCCAATATTAATACATCTTTCCTGTATTGAAGCATGGAGCGGTAATACTGAATGTACGCCATTGTTCCGACGTCTTGATAATAAGACATCGCCGACTATGCATATCAATCTTCCCCCTGGAATCAAAGCATTATAACACATCCCCCACACTTTATCTAATTCATCCAGAAACTTGCGATAATCATTGATATCGCCAAGTTGATCCTGATGATCATGATACTTTTTTAAATTCCAATAAGGAGGAGATGTAACAATCAGATGAACGCTTTCCGGTTGAAAGAATTCTATTTTTCTTGCATCCGCATTAAAAAATTTATGTTTCGTTGGAATGCGTTGAACCGCTAATTCTACCTCATGAATAAAGTCTTTATTTTTTGCAATGGTGGGTATTATGTCTTGTGTATTTTTAATATCTTTAAAATTTATTGGGATATATTCTTTCAAATTTTGCACTTTCAACCTATAATAAATAAAGTTGTATTAACATTGTTTACAATTTACAAAGATTTACTGAAAAGAAAAACACAAAATATTCTAGTCAAACGAGACGTCGCGAGAAGGGTCAGCGAGATGAAGCCGCACTTCTTGCAGATGTCTCTCGTTTGTTCTGTTTGTGGAAAGCGGTGGCAGATCGTTAAAATTAAAAAAGCCGACATCAGACGTTTCATCGCTCGGCCTGGCCTCGCCGCCAATTAACTCGCATAAAAAAATGATTTTAAAGGCGTGGTAAAATTCCAGAGGTCGGCCGCTGCGATTGGCATCGAAAACACCGATCACTTTGAAAGGCCGCACCTGAAATCCACTTTCTTCTAAAACTTCGCGCTCAGCCACATGAGAAGGCATGTCGCCGACATCCGCCCAGCCGCCGGGCATGCTCCATCGGCCATCGGAAATTTCTTTTACAAGTAATATTTTGTTGTCCTGAACAACCGCACCGCGGACATCAATTTTCGGTGTGGCGTAGCCCGGCTGAATCATGAAATTGTCCGTCAGCTTTTCCACCGGCAGGTTCGTATGATCATGTACTATCTCTGCCACGATTTCCGCAAGCCGATGATAGCGCTGTTTCTCGTATTCAGTTCTGGCAAAAGCAAGTCCGGTCTGGCTTAGCGATTGAATTTCTCGTGCCCACTCAAGCCAGCGAGGAATGGGTTGTTTGTCCATGATCTCTTTGCTGTTGATGAATTTGCAAATTACTCTGTCAAATATATCTAAAAGTTGGATAAAATGCAATTATCTTCTAAAGAAAAGAGAACCTTGTGAACAAAAAGCTGGTGTTGCCACAGGGGGGACTTAACTCTTTTTTTCAACGATTTCCGGAATGATAACTTGCATCCCGGGTTGAAGCTTAAATAAATTCTTGTCGGGATTATAGATTGAAATGAGCCAGGCCGGAACTTTGTATTCATAATTGCTCAAGTCCCATATATTTTCGCCCTTTTTCAGTTTGCGAACCTGGGTGCCGCGTACTGCAAAATGGTTGTAAAAATCTTCCTGTATACCTTTGTGGTATTCCAGTCGCAGTTGATAAAATTCTTCACTGCTCACATGATCGAAGGACAGACGCATTCTTTGGCCAGGGTGCAATTTATCTTCCGCTTTTATCCGATTGATGGTCAAAAGCTTTTGAACCGGAACTTTGAGCCAGGCGGCGAAATGGCCAAGCGTTTCATCGGGATAAACTTTTGTCCAGCCTGCAGATGGTCTTAAAAAGTTGCCGTCAACTTGGGTCGCTCTTACCCCCTGTATAATTGCTTCCTGGGGTCCAATTTCGGATTTTTGCCTTTTGATGGCCTGACCCTGATCGGGCTTTGCTATCATTTCAGAAATCTTTTGTACAGAAATGGCTTGGGCAAAATGTGGCAAGCTGTCCTTTTTTTCTTTTGCGGCCTTGTGTGATTTTATTTCTTGGGACACAACAAAATTCTGCGCCGGAATTCTCAAAATCATTCCTTCACAATCGGCAAAAGGATCGCTAATATTATTCAAAGAGCAAAAGCTGACGAGATCAGCGCCCAACTTTTTTGCCAAAAAATGTAAAGATTCACCGGGGCGGACGCGATAGAAACGCCATCTGGCGCGGCCCGCATCATTTTTTATGAGGGAAAGATGTGACATTTTCTTCTTAATTTGCAAGTTGTAACCTGATGGCAGCTTGATCTCATATCCCTTAGGAATAGCTTGTGATGAATTTAACACCGGGCTTCGCAGGGCCGGATTCATATCGGCAATTGCCGTAGAATCCAATCCCAGTTCTTCGGTCAGGGTCGAGAGCAGGACGTCCTCCGGAAGTTTGTACTCGATATGTTTTTGCGGGCGCTCAAACTCTATTTTGCCAAAGTAGAGGCGATAGTTTTCAAAAATATGTTTTGCTGCCAGGAACTCGAGATAAAAATTTCGCGAAGCAAATTTGAAGGAAGGACTTTTATAGTTGTCGTGAATTACAGCAAAATCATCCGTGCCCAGTTGTTCGATCGCCCGCTTCATGCCCAGTGGTCCGTGATTATACGCTGTAATCGCCAGCGGCCATGAGCCGACGATGTCATAATTTCGTTTTAATAATTTTGCTGCTGCCTCTGAAGCAATGATGGGATCAAGGCGTTCGTCTACATCATATCCGACATTTAAAAACAGTTGTCCCGTGTAATGGGTGAACTGCCACATGCCCGCTGCGCCGATGCGGGAATAGGCTTTGGTGTTAAAGCAGGATTCTACCTGCGGCAGTATAGTAATTTCCGGGGGAATTCCGTACTTGTGAAAAATAGCGCGGATTTGTTTCATGTAGCGTCCGGTGCGGCGAAGACCGGCTGCAAATTCTTCACGCAGTCCCTGCTGAATGCGAAGGTTTTCCAGCGCTTTGACATACGTCTGCGGATCATTCGACCTGTGCCACATTTTGTAAACGCGAAAATGATCTGCGCTGATGGATTGTTTTAGAGCGCAATCCCCTTCAATAAAGTCATTGAGAATGTTGGCATATTTATCTTTGACTGTTCGCGCAGCATCCCATCCAGAATAATATTTGCTATATGTTGCAGAAGATTTCCAGTCCACGATCTCATAAAGTTTATTTACATCCCATCCATCGTGGATGACATATTGATCTTTGCTGTAACGGCTATAAATGTCAATCCAGAATTTAACATGCGATTGCAACTTTTGCGGAACAGGAAAGGCGTTTTGCGCCGGAGTTTTGGAAATAGTTGTGAAAATAATAATCAGTAAAAGAATCTGTCTTGAGTTAAAAGTCATCGAAATCCTGAGGAACTTTATTCATCGAGGCGATTTAATTAAAAATATCTCTGCAAAGAATTTGCCAGAATTCTTTGCAAATAATATTGTCAATTTCGGCATCTGTTTTGCCGAAAAACTAGTAAACCGTTAAAATTATTAAACTCATTCGAGTTATCAAATGAAACGGAAAGGGGGGTGAAAATATTTCAGGCGGCAGCATGTTCACCTCTGCGACAAGAGTGTCCATCAAAGAACATTTTTATTTTTAGGGTTGATTTTTAGGGTTGATAAAACAAAGAAAACCCGTCCTGTGGAGGTGAGGCCGGGTTTGTCTTTGGGGCTGAAGTTAAATTAAAAGCTATAGCCAAGTCCCATCCAAAAAATGTTTTCCATCTGAGAGTCTGTGCCGATTGAATAGTTATAGTTGACGCTCAGATTTTCTGTCAGGGCTCTGCTTGCCCCGATGACAATATTTGTCACTGCTTCAGATTTTGGTGTTGCCAGCCATTTGCTGGAATAAGTGCCGTAAGAAAATAACACGCTCCATTCAGCACCAACTGCTTCCATGCCCAGAGAGGCTTCAAACCAGTAATCTGAACTGTTTAGATTGTTTGTCGTGCTTGCCTGGCTGGGTACGAAATAAAAAGCAAGCCCAAGGACACCCATACCGGCTTTGGCAAAGATTTCATATTCCACATCCGCATCTGCGTTAAAGGATTGAAAAAGATCATAAGAATAAATCGTTGCTCCTATAGAACTTTCAATGCTTCCGGTTGGCAGGCTTAATTCCACAAAGGGGTCTGTTTCCGCCTCAGTAGCATCACCAAAATTTACGCTCGATGTCCACAAGCCAAAAGACAACGACTTGTATCCGCAACTGGCTGTCCCTTGCAATGCAGGTCCATTATATTGTTTTACACCACGCCATACATAAGTTGATACGCCAGTGACGTCGCCGGAAAAGCTCATTTCTTGTGCGGGCAAAATAGTAGAGATTGCAAAAATTAAAATTAATAGCGCGAGTCTAAAAAATATTTTCATTTCTAATATCCTCCTCAAAGTGAAAATCTAATAAAATACTATTGTGTGGAAAAGACCTGAAATCCGCTGTACGCTTCCATCCCGTGTTCACCAATATCCAGACCCATCAGTTCTTCATCTTCAGTTACACGCAATCCAACTGTTTTTTTGATGATGTAGAAAAGCAGTAAACCCAAACCAAAAGCCCAAACAAAGGCGGTTACAACACCTATTGCCTGAATGCCAAGAAGCTTAAATCCGCCTCCGTAAAAGAGGCCACCTTTAACATTAAACAACCCAACGGATAGCGTACCAAATGCGCCGGTTACGCCGTGCACACTAACAGCGCCAACCGGATCATCTACCTTTAAGACATGGTCGATAAAAATTACACTCAGGACAACTAAAGCACCCGCGATAAGGCCAATAAACATGGCGCCGACAGGTGAAACCGTTGCACATGGTGCAGTGATGGCTACGAGACCGGCAAGAGCACCGTTCATCGCCATGGATCCGTCAGGCTTTTTAAATATCAACCATGAAGTGAACAGGGCGGCAATAGCACCAGTGGCTGCTGCCATATTTGTCGTTACAGCAATTCGGCCAATATTCCCATCGCCAAAAGTCGTACTTCCCGGATTGAAGCCAAACCATCCAAACCAGAGGATAAACACGCCCAACGCTGCAAGAGCAATATTGTGCCCCGGAATAGCACGCGGTTTACCATCGGGACCATATTTACCGATCCTCGGTCCAAGAACTATTGCACCAGCCAAAGCCAGCCAACCACCAATGGAGTGCACAACTGTCGATCCGGCAAAATCCTGAAAACCTAAATTTTCCAGCCAGCCACCGCCATCAAGAAGTGAACCCCAGGCCCAGGAACCGAATATAGGATAAATGATTGCACAGATGAAAACACTATACGTCAAATAACCTGCAAATTTTGTCCTTTCTGCCATAGCCCCGGAAACGATAGTTGCCGCAGTTCCTGCGAAAACAGTCTGAAAAATGAGGAACGTCCAGTTCCAGTCCGCCCCGAGAACGTTTGTACCGCTCAAAGCAAATCGCGTTGTTCCAAACAAACCATTCGTTGCGCCGAACATGAGTCCGAAGCCAATCAAGAAAAAGGAAACTGTTCCGAATGAAAAGTCCATTAAATTTTTCATCATAATGTTTACCGTATTTTTCGCCCGCGTAAACCCGCTTTCCACCATGGCAAAACCGGCCTGCATAAAAAAGACAAGAAAGGCCGCTACCGCGGTCCAAACAACATTCAAGTTCGTTTGCATCTTCTCAAGATCAGCAGCAGTGACCAGTGTGGATTTTGTTTCTTCACCGGGTTGAGCTGCAAATGCCGGAACAATAAAAATGCAACTCAGTATAAAAAATAAGAAAATAGTACGTAGCGTTTTTGAGTTCATCGAATTTCTCCTGTAAAAAGTCGTTTCGTGTTTGTCTTTAACCAATGGCTTCTTTGCCCTTTTCACCTGTACGAATGCGAATGCATTCGGACAGATCCTGTACAAATATTTTTCCATCGCCGATCTTTCCTGTTCGCGCTCCTATGATGATGCCCTCGATCGTTGGTTCAACATATTCGCTGTTGACTGCGATTTCTATGCGCACCTTTTTTAAAAGATTGACCTCTATTTCTGCCCCTCGATAGGTTTCATGATATCCTTTCTGTTGGCCACACCCAAGTGCGTTTGTTACCGAGATTTTAAAAATTTCTCTTTCATATAATGCTTGCTTTACAGCATTCAACCTTTCCGGTTGAATATAAGCGATAATAAGTTTCATCCTGACCTCCTTTTAAGTGGGATTATCTCACAGCAGGTAATTATTTCACATTTGTTGTAAACAAGCAATGTGCCAGAAAATTACTATTGTTTGAATGTGGTGTAAGGGTATATTTATAAAAGTATTGCGGCATTGAAGCTATTTTGCAAAACATACATATTTGTTGGTATGAAAATAGAAGCACGCAATTATGTATTTATTGGCCTGGTAATGTGTTTTGAAGTGAAAGCAGTGCTGAAGCAGCCAGATCATAAATTTACTTTCACGATTTTGTCATCTGCATTTCACTAAAAAATTTGAAAAAATACTCCTTTATTGTTTTGAATTGAAAAACTGGTGTGTAAAGTTTGTTGTGAAAATCATTCCTTGCTTTTTTTGTTTCATAATTGTATTATGTGTTTCGATAAGCACATAATTGTATGATATTGAAAATCGATTGTTCAACATGGAGATATTATGCCCAAATCCCTAAAGTCCTCAAATGACTATGCCGCGATTATGAAAAAACTTTCCATTCTCATGGAAATCAATCAGGCAATCAGTCGGACGTTTGATCTGGGTGAATCGCTTTTGGCGACATTAAAAATTTTGCAAAATTCGTATAAAATAAAATCAGGTGCCGTTTTTCTTGTGGATGACGAACAAAAGACTTTAAAAATGGCAGCCTCGGTCGGCTATAAAGATGATCTGGCGAAAACAAAATATAAAATGGGGGAAGGATTGACGGGAAGGATTGCAGAGACCGGCAAACCAATTGTCGCGCCACAAGTAAGCAAGGAGCCGTTATTCCTGAATCGTATGAGTTCCTGGGAGCCGAAAAGAAACCGGGAACAATCATTTGTCGGTGTGCCCATAAACCTGGATTATAAAACGCTCGGCGTGCTCATTGTAAATTTGTCATATAAAGGCAATCGAGATTTTGAGAGCACAAAAAAATTCCTCATGCTGACGGCCTCGGCGCTGGTGCAGGCGATCCGGCTGGATCAGGTCAGAAAAATCGAACGGCAGCGACTGATTGATGAGAATGTGATTTTAAAGCAAAAACTGGTAGAAGAGTTCAGTTTCCATAACATCATTGGCAACAGCCGCGAAATGCGCGAGGTGTATGAAAAAGTAACCCAGGTCGCGCGGGCAAACACAACGGTACTCATTCGCGGCGAATCGGGGACAGGCAAAGAGTTGATTGCTCAGGCTATTTATTATAATTCGCAGAGAAGCGACGGGCCGTTCATTCGTGTTAATTGTGCGGCGATACCGGAGAATCTGATCGAGTCCGAGTTTTTCGGCTATGAGAAAGGCGCCTTTACCGGCGCGGTGTCGCGAAAAAAAGGCCGGTTTGAACTGGCCAACGGCGGTACTATTTTTCTGGATGAAATCGGCGATCTAAGTCCCATGACGCAGATAAAATTGCTGCGCGTGCTGCAGGAGCAGGAGTTTGAGCGCGTAGGAGGAACGGAAACGATCAAAGTGGATGTGCGCATCCTTGCGGCAACTAATGCCGACCTGGAACAATTGATGAGCGACGGTAAATTTCGTGAGGATTTGTATTACCGCTTGAATGTGTACACAATCATGTTGCCGCCGCTGCGGGAAAGAAAAACGGATATCCTTTTGCTGGCCGATCATTTTATGCTAAAATACGGGCGAAAACACGGCAAACCAATCAAGCGTATTTCTACACCGGCGATCGATATGCTGCGTGTTTATCACTGGCCCGGCAATGTCCGTGAATTGGAAAATTGCATCGAACGCGCTGTGTTGGTGTGCGAAGACCAGGTTATTCACAGCTATCATTTACCGCCGACGCTGCAAACAGCGGAGAGTAGTAACACCAAACCGCATAAAACCCTCGCCGATGCGGTGGCAGGTTTTGAGAAAGAACTCATCCAGGATGCTCTCAAATCCACACGCGGTAATCGGGCCAAAGCGGCGCGACTACTGGATACGACGGAGAGGATAATCGGCTATAAAATTTCGCGGTATGGTATTGACGCAAAGAGGTTTAAATGAAACTATCTAAAGCGCTGAAATCTTTTCTTCCCGGCATTTTTTTACTGGGTTTTAATATCGGCACCGGTAGCGTCACCGCGATGGCCAAGGCCGGAGCAACCTACGGTATGTCGCTTTTATGGACGATTTTGCTTTCATGCCTGGTGACGTATTTTATGATTATTACTTATGGCCGCTTTACCTTAATCACCGGAGAAACCGCACTGTATGCCTTTCGCAAACATATTCATCCGGCAGTGGGGATTTTTTTTATTGTTGCGATGACAGCTACCGTCAGCGGCGGTGTAATCGGATTGGTTGGAATCATCGCGGATGTATCCTATGAATGGTCCAAACAGATTATTCCCGGCGGGATCAGCCAAATTTATTTTGCCCTGTTTTTCATCAGCCTGGTTTATCTTATTTTCTGGAAGGGAACAACCGATTTTTTTCAGCGAGTACTGGCAATATTTGTGGCGATTATGGCTGCCAGTTTTATTATTAACTTTTTTATTTTAACGCCTTCTGCCGGACAAATACTCAAAGGGCTGGTGCCAAATATTCCCCGTGTGGCGGCAGATCAGGGGAAAGGTCCGTTTCTAGTCATCGCATCAATGGTTGGGACAACAGTGGCTTCAGTTCTTTTCATCGTGCGCACGACACTGGTCAAAGAAGCCGGATGGACAATAAAAGACCTGCACCTCGAACGGCGTGATGCGGCGGTTTCTTCTTTTATGATGTTTGTCATCAGCGGCGCAATAATGGCTGCGGCAGCCGGAACACTTTACATCAAAGGTGTTGGACTTTATGAAGCCTCGCAGATGGTGGATCTTTTGCAGCCCCTCGCTGGACGGTTTGCAGTGACAATTTTTGTCTTTGGCATTGTGGCTGCCGGTGTATCTTCCCAGTTTCCCAATATCCTTCTTCTGCCCTGGCTTTTATGCGACTATAACCAATCCAAAAGGGATATGACTTTGCCGCAGTATCGTATTATGGTTTTTCTGATTTCACTGCTGGGACTTGTTGTGCCCGTGTTTCATGCCAAGCCTGTTATTGTCATGATCGCTTCACAGGCCTTCGGTGCGCTTCTCCTGCCGGTTACCGTTTTTTGTATCATTTATCTTGGCAATCGCAAGGATGTGATGGGAGAAGAAAATGTCAATAAATTGGGAACAAATATTATTCTCTTTTTAATTTTAATTTTTGCAGTTTATATGTGCGGCAGCGGAATACTAGGGCTGTTGAGGACTATTCTTTAGAAGGGTTTGTGGTAATAGCTCACGTCTAAAAAGATTGATTTACGACCAAGGATTGACGATTTTTGATTTATGAGGGAATGCGGGGATAATTCGGCCCATACAACATTGCCTCTTTCCTGATCCGCAATTTCCCATCTTTTACAAATGCTTCGCCTCTTTCCGCGAGGTGATTGACCATCCTGCGGCGCCAAAGTTTCAGCGTCCCGGCGTATGCCGGTTCCGCAGCAAGCTCATGCAATTCGCCGCGGTCTTTTTCGATATTGAAAAGCTGCTCCTCGCCTGTCGGGAAAAAGTAAATATACTTAAATTTGCCATCCGTGAGCGCGGCCCAATAGTTCTCTTTTGCATAGCAGGTCGAGTGTTCCATGTCGATGAATTCGCGCCAGTCCGGTTTCTGATGGCGAACCAGGGTGAGCAGGCTTTTTCCGTCCAGGCCTTCCGGGATATTCTCGCCGGCAGCATCCAGAAATGTGGGCAGGAAATCTCGCAGCTCAACGGGATGAGGGAGAGAAGATCCTCGTTCGATTTTAGTTTTCAGCGCTTTCGGCCATTTCATCAACATGGGAATATGTGCTGATCCTTCATAGGCATACGTCTTGCGCCAATGGTTGTGATCGCCCAGCATATCGCCGTGGTCGGCGGTGAACATGATGAGTGCATTGTCATACATTCCTTTGCGCTTGAGGGCATCGAGAATAAAACCGACCTGTTCGTCAATAAAAGTAATGTTGGCATAATAGGCGCGTCGGGCTTTTTTCGCGTGGGCGACACCAAAGTTTCCAAAGGCTGCATTTTTAGTCATCGGATAATCAGCAAATTTTTCCGCCCATTTTCCAACAGAAGGTGCGGGCATTTCCTCCTCGCTGTACATTTCAAGAAAACGGCGCGGCGGGTCGTATGGACTGTGCGGCCGGGCAAAGGAAACTTTGAGTAAAAGCGGTTTGTTGAGGTTGAAATTCTCAATCAATTCTACCGCCGTTTGCCCTGTCCAACGAGTGGGATGCAATTTTTCATCCAGCGCATAAACGCCGGCGCGGTGTTCATTCCAGCCGATTCCGGTCGCATCGGGATCGAGTCCCGGGGCATTCAGCTTGAACCAGTCATGATAATCGCTGACAAACCACGGTGTTTCCGTTCTGCCGCTTTCGTCCACCAGTGTTCCGTGAAATCCGTGCAAATGCTTTTGCGGAAACCAATGCATTTTGCCGATGCCAAAAGTATAATATCCCGCTTGTTTTAACAGGCGCGGCAGTTCAAATTTGTATTTTTCCGCTACCCGGCCATAGCCCAACATGCCGTGATGCCAGGGGGAAAGTCCGGTGAGCAGGCCGGAACGGGCCGGCGTGCAACTGGGAGCAGCCGTGTAAGCGTTGGTAAAACAAACGCCGTCTTTTGCAATGGAATCAATGTTCGGCGTTTTGATGATCTTGTTGCCCATACATCCCAAACAGTCACCACGATGCTGATCGGTCATGATGTAAATGATGTGTGGCTTTTCACTTTCTATCGAAACAGGCCGGGCAACCGCATTGCGAAAGGTCAATCCTGCAGACGCGGCAGCTGATGTTTTCAGAAAATCCCGTCGCTTCATTTTATTTGAAGATTTCATAGATAAAATCCTTTTTTGCTATCCACCTTCCCGGACCCCGGCCTCGTTAGAGGCTCCGGGTGTCAAGGATGAGTTATCACATTAAAACAAGATTATTATTCAGTTCATAGGAAGTATTTTTCCGTGTTTCCAATGAAATTACTTTTTTCCCGTAGCGAATTTTGCATGGTTTGCCGAATTTTGAATAAATTTTCGTCCCGGCAAGTTTACCGTCTTGCCAAAAAATATCCACAACAAACCCGCCGCGGGCGACAAGTCCCTTGACTTGCCCGTTTTTCCAGGCTTGGGGTAAAGCCGGGAGAAGCTGGATTTCACCGGTGTGACTTTGCAGCAGCATTTCGGCAATTCCGGCTGTGCCGCCAAAGTTTCCGTCAATCTGAAAGGGCGGGTGGTTATCGAACATATTGGAGAGTGTCGATTTACGCAGCAGCGCAAGAACGTTCTCATAAGCTTTTTCTCCGTCCTGCATGCGAGCAAAAAAGTTGATAATCCAGGCGCGGCTCCAGCCGGTGTGCCCGCCGCCATGGGCCAATCGATAGTCGATG
>Ga0114931_10001019_pt1 | contig 35442 bp, 29 predicted proteins | sample 2SBtaG_FD_89579 | JGI IMG/M metagenome (GOLD analysis project Ga0114931, IMG submission 89579) | Deep subsurface microbial communities from Kolumbo volcano to uncover new lineages of life (NeLLi) - 2SBTROV14_V59a metaG | ecosystem: Environmental > Aquatic > Marine > Volcanic | place: Kolumbo... | reverse complement strand
TAGATTTGGATTTTATGTTCAATCTTTAACATTTGCATTAGCTTCATTTTTTTATACTTTGTCTAGAAGATCAGATCTTATATATTCAAGAGATGAGCTTCCTTTATATTTTTTAAGCTTTTTTAAAAAAAACATTTTCTGGGAAACTCATGTCCCGAAATGGAATTTTATATCAAAAAAAGTTTTGAAAAAGTCCGATGGCGTAATATCAATAACCCACGGACTAAAAAATTTCTACATGAAAAAAGGCATAAAGCCGGGGCGTATCTTTGTCTCTCCAGATGGAGTGGATTTAAAGGATTTTGACATTAAAATAAACAAAACAAAGGCAAGGGAGGGTCTTGAGCTTCCACTTGATAAAAAAATAGTTTTATACGCAGGGCATCTATACGATTGGAAAGGGGCTCAGGTGTTCGCTGACGCATCTCATTTTTTAGAAAAAGACACTCTGTCTGTATTTGTGGGAGGTACGAATGAAGATATAAAAAAGTTTAGAAAGATAAATAATGGTAAAAAGAATATTTTAATCTTAGGAAGAAAGCCTCACAGTGAAATACCTTACTATTTAAAATCCGCAGATGTTTTAGTTTTGCCCAATTCCCAAAAAAGCGAAATTTCTGAAAAATATACATCTCCAATGAAACTTTTTGAATATATGGCGAGCGGTGTGCCTATAGTCGCATCAGATCTTTTGTCCATAAGGGAGATTTTGACTGAGGATGGCGCAGTTTTGGTAGCTCCTGATGATTTTGAAGAGCTGTCAGCTGGTATTAAAACTATTTTAAACTCAAGAGAATTTGCGCATAAAAAAGCTGGCAAGGCATTTTTAGATGTTCAAAATTATACATGGAAAAAAAGAGTAAAAAATATTTTAGAATTTTTTAATAGTCCTAAATTTTGATCCATGCATCGGGGCAGGGATTGTCATTTTTTCTTTCTTCTGCTAAAAACCATGTCTTTGGCGCAATAACTATTTTTTCTGGATTATCGTTTAACCAAGCACCCCACCAACTAAAAGAACTGTTGGCTATAATATTGTGCTTACATTCTTTCATCAGCATTAACTCTTCAAAGTCAGGAATTTTTTCATCACTGACAAAAGTAATAGGGAAGTGCGTTTTTAAATTTTCTTTTGCCCAATCTATATCATCAGAAAATACAAAAAAATGAGGGGCAGTAACTTTTTGACTGATGATATTCATGGCTTTTTGATAATATTCCAACGAACAAGTTCCGTGGTATTTATTTGTTTTTTCATTTAGAATATAATCTCCACGACGAATATGTAATGATACAGACTCATGTCCTTTTATTTTTTCAAAAACTTCTTTAGTATTTTTTCCAAATCCATTTTTTAAAGTGAACTCCTTTTTTATAATACCGGATATATCTTTAAAATAGTTTTCGTTCTGCCAGTTTCCATTAAGGTAGGCATTATCTTTTATTTTTAAAACATCAGGATTAAATCCAAAATATGGCTCAAGGATATATCGTTTTTTATATAATGGTTTTTTATTTTCTATAATTCTAAAAATTTTTCTTCTGGCTCGTGCTGGAAGATTTCTACCCGATAGATCCGGAATGCCTATTTTCTGAGAATCTTTTTTAGTGGAAAAATTTTCTATTATATTAAAATTATCAAGAGAGTATTGTCTTGGGGTGTCTGTTGGTTTTTTATTTTTATAAAAAGAGAGATCCAGTTTAAGATCGGTATTATTCATATGAGAAACACGTCTCCCAATAGCATATTGAAACATTTGATTTCCCAGACCTCCTTGTAGTCTTACTATCATCATTTATTTAATAAATTTAAATACATTTTTTCATAGTCTTTTGATATTTTCTCCCATGTAAAGTTTTTCAACCATGCTTCATATCCTGATTTTGATAATTTCTCTAATTTTATATCATCAAGGTATAAAGACTCAAGAATTTTTGCAGATTTTAAAATTTTAGCCTTAGAAAATTTATAATCATTGTGAACATATTTAATCCCAAATAATCTTAATACCTTTTTTATATTATATTTTAGAAAGTCATTTGAATTCAAATAATCACTTTTTTTAGTCGGCAGCAATATTCCTCCACCAGACCATTTTATAATCTCTTGTGCATTCCCGACATCTGTTGTTAAAAATGGAGTTTTGGATGCCATCGCCTCAAACAAAACAATGGGGGAGCACTCTATATTTGAAGGAAATAAAAATAGATCAGCTTCCTTGTAGGCGGCAACAGTTTCTTGTCTATCCAGGGTTGTTATGATTATTTTTTTATTTAATTTTTTAAATATTTTGGAGTTGTTCAGTTTTGTTGCTTTTTTTTCACATTCTTTTTTGCAGCCGGTATTTTTATCGTTTCCAACAAGTAAAAAGGTTGCATTTTTAATGTTTGCTTTAGAGAAAATTTTCATAGATTCGTTATGTCCTTTCATGCCGGTATGCGACCCAATATGCAAAGTCAAAAAATCATCTTTTGGAATAGACAGTTTTTTTCTTATGTCTATATCCGTTTTCTGCAAAAACTCTTCTTTGCTTGCGCCATTTGGTATTATTGTTATATTTTTTACATTATTTTCTCTTGCAAAATTTATATCTCGGTAGTCATTGGATAAAAATACATTCATATCATATTTTTTAAACCATGTCCTCATGTTTTCAAAGTAATCCTTGTATTCTTTCATATAAAAAGCAGTAAACCCAGTCGGAACAAAAACTTTTTTGGCTTTTATTTTATCTAAAATAGGCAGCATTGCATCTGTGAGTGTATGCTGTGCCGCAAAATCGGTAATTATGTCAAAATCAGAATTTATCAGAAAATCCTGATATTTTTTAATTTCGCCACCAAGTCCCAAGGCTAAGTTACCTGAAATATTAAATGTCACTACTTTTACGCCATTAATATTTTCGTTTAGACTTTCAGAGGGCTTTTTTGTAGCAACAGTAACATCATGACCCAGTTTGACTAGCTCTTCAGACAAGCGTTTTGTCACTTCATACATACCCCCTCCGGAAGGATGATAGGATTTAGTTGTGTGGAGGATTTTCATTATCTAAAAAATATTTTTTAATGATTGTTTTTAATTTTATTTTGTATAAGTACTTTTTATAGAATTTAATTTTTTTTAAAATATTTTTTCGGTCTTCTTTATTTATAGAAGTTATTTTCGATGATATAAGTAGCGTATTAATTTTTCCTTGAATTTCTTTTTCTTTGGTGGAGTTACTTGATATCCCGAGATTATTTATTCTGTATTTTGTCAGTGTCTCCGGAAGATAATATATAGTTTTTTGTAATATTAATGCTCTCAGCCAATACTCATAGTCTTCATAGAAAAATTTTTTAATATTCTTCAAATAAAATTTCCTCTCATACAGTAATTCCATATCATGAATCAGTTTTTTTCTCATTAAAATACTGGAATTTATTACTTTATTACCACTAAGCATATCTTTAAGAAAAATATAGCCTTCTTTTAGATCTTTATGGTATAGACCCTTTTCTTCTAGTGGAACACTAAACTTTATTGCATTACTGCATACAATATCAATTGATGAGTTCTGCCTTAAAAGTAAAACTTGCCTTGTTAATTTATTTTTACACATTAAATCGTCTGAATCTAAAAAGGAGATAAATTCTCCTTTTACATTTTTTAATCCCACATTTCTTGCAATAGCGGGGGATTCGGAGTGTTTTAATTTAAAGTATCTCACTACATTAGGGTATTTTTTTTGATATTCTTTTACTATATTTTCGGTTGGATCTATTGATCCGTCATCGCATATTAATATTTCGATATTTTTATAATCTTGATTAAGACAACTATTAATTGCCTCCATTAAATTATTAGAGTCATTGTATGTTGGGATGATTATTGATACTAATTCTTGCGTTTTTGTATTCATTATCTAATGATTGTTTTTTTTATTTTTGTTAAAAGTCGTTTTAATGCACTAAGTACTTTTTGAATTGTCTTAATCTGTTTTTGAGCCAGATGCAGTAATTTTATTAAGATTATTTTATAGCCATCAAAATATTTTGTATTTATGTAAAGTTGATCGCCGGATATATTATTAACGGTGTCTTTTATCTTGATAAAATTATTTTTAAAAAAAAATTCCTCAACATCATTTTTTAACGGTTGGTTTTTGTATAAACTCACATTTTCTACTTCCAGCCAAATAGCTTTTATATTGTTTATAATTTCTTCAGCGCCAATCAAAACTTTCAATTCTGCTCCCTGAACATCCATGTGAATAAAGTCTATTTCTTTAATGTTAGTAGATTCGCATATGTTTTTTAAAGTATCAGTTTCTACTTTTATGGAAGTACCGAATTTTAACCATTCATGCTTTTTATAGGTCTCATCAGGTTCTAATAGGGAACTTGATTTATTGCCATAGTCCCAATGTGGGTTACTCGCATCATGTTGTGGCTGTCCGTAAGACACATAAAAATCAGAAATACCTTTTTTATCACTAAGAGCAATTGGGAAGAGTGTTGCGTTATTAATTGAGCATTTTTTAAAGTTTTCTTTTAGTAATTTCTGGTTTTTCGGTAAGGCTTCAAATGAGTAAATTTTAGAATTTGGGAATAACCCTGAATATCTTATAGAATCTTCTCCTTCGCAACTTCCTATATCAAAAATAACCAATGCTTTCTTGTGAGAAAAAAGTATTTTTAATTCTTTTTTTATGGGGGAGGGTGATTTTATGTAATTGTCTAATGATTTTTTATCCATATGAGTATTTGTATTATATTTTACATTCTAATCCAGCTTTTTGGAGTTATATCGCTTGAATTTCTTGCTTTATTGTTAAACCACTTTTTGGGTGCCACGACTGTTTTGTTAGTATTATTATTTAACCAAGCACCCCACCAACTGAAAGAACTATTGGCTATTATATTGTGTTTGCATTCTTTCATTAGAATCAGTTCTTCGTAATCAGGAATCTTACCATCACTGACAAAAGTAATGGGGAAGTGCGTTTTTAAATTTTCTTTTGCCCAATTTATATCGTCAGAAAATATGAAAAAGTGGGGATTAGAAATTTTTTGACTTACAATTTGAATAGCCTTTTTGTAATATTCAATTGGACAGATGCCCATATTTCTATTGGCTTCTTTATTAGTTATATAATCACCCCTTCTAATGTGCAAGGATACAGATCTTTTACTTTTGATTGTGCTATATATCTTCTTAGCATTGATTGATAATGGGTTTACGAGTGTAAATTCCTTGCGTATTAACTCTTTATTTTCTTTAAAGTATTTTTCAGTTTGCCAATATCCATCTAGATAAATAGATGATTTAACTTTCATAATATTTGGATCAAAGTTAAATTGTTTTTCTTCTACATATTTAGATTCATTAATTAGGAAGTAATTATATAAGAACCATCTTCTACTATTTTTTTTCTTGTGTTTTTTTAGTTTTTTTATTTCGTTATCTGTAGCTATATTTTCAATTATATTAAAGTAGGATAACTCGTATTTCCTATCATTGTTATTTGCAAACCATGATAAATCTAATCTAAAATTTAAATTATTTAAAATAGCGATATTTCGTGCAACAGCATATTGGAATAATTGATTACCAAGACCACCACCAATCCTTGTTATCAAGATGTTCAATTTTTCAGAGTTAGTATTTCCCCCTTGGTTATTTTTTTTGTGAATACTTTTTATCATAATTATATTTTCAATCGTATATGCATTTAGTTTGGTATACTTTAAAAGTATTTAATTAGCTGTTGATGGTTTGTTCTATGAATTGACCTTGGTTTAGGGATGGGGTAACAATGCTTATTGTTTTATGCATATTTTTTATATATATCTAATGTTTCTTTTGCTGTTTTTTCCCATGTAAAATTTCTCACTCTATTAAGCCCAAGTTTTACTCGACTGGAATTTTTTCCGTCAGATATGGTTTGTTTTATTTTCCGCATCATATCAATTTCATTTTTGGGGTCAAAATATAATGCTGCTTCTCCAGCTATCTCTGGCAATGATGATATATTTGATATTGTCATTGGAGAGCCACAAGCCATGGCTTCTAATATGGGCAATCCGAATCCTTCATATAAGGATGGAAATACAAATGCAGAAGCTCCATTGTACAATAAAGCCAATTCATCATCAGATGCATGTGTAAAAATATGCACTTGATCCTTTATGCCAAATTTTTCAAAAAGGGAACATTCTTTTTCATTAAACTGACCGCCACCAACGCATATTATATTTAAATTCACATCATTTAAAAGATGATGAGCGTGTATAAATGTTAAAAAATTTTTATATGAGTACCTTTGTCCGACATATAATAGATATGGTTTTTTAATCCCTTTTTTATCCAATAGCTTTTTTATTAAGTTCCTGTCTTTTATTTCTTTAAATTTTGAACTAACGCCCAAATAAACTACTGAAATTTTATTTTCATTGATATCATAAGTGTCCATAAGATCCTTTTTTGTACTATGGGAAACACATATAATAGAGTCCGCTGAATCAATGCATTTTTTCTTTTGTTTGATAAATTCTAAATCAGACTTTCTATTAAAAAACTCTGGAAATTTTTCATAAATCATATCATGAACAGTCAATACTTGAGGGATCCCTAAACTTTTATAGGTAGTAAAATAGGTCGAATGAAAAATACCTTTAGTTTGATTTTTCCAATACATGTTTTTAATATATTTATTTACAGGCTCTATAAGTGATTTAAACACGCGCATGGGGCGGATAGCAGGTAATTGTGGTAAATTCGTAATGTGTATATTTTTTGATTTAGGTAAAGTGCCAATCGGTTTTTTGCTTAATGCTATTTTTATATTCGTAGAGTCATCTATTCTGGTTATCTGGGTAAGATACTCATTAAAATATCGGGATATCCCGCCAGTTTTTTGTATTCCGTATATTATTCCGTCTATATGTACTTTCATAATAAAATGGATTTTTTATAGTTTATTAAATTCTAATTCATTATTTATAATAATATCAACAATTTCATTGTCTTCATTATGAAATAAACATACGTCATAGTATTGGAATGCTCCCCCTTTATTTGTTATGTAAGATTGTAATTGTTTAATTAGCTCAGTTTCATTAAGTTTAGTTGATAATAAAAATCTTCCATAATTATCAAAAAACATTATCTTATTATATCCAATTTCTTTTAACTTTTGTAAGGTCGGAGTAATGTCGTCACCCATTTCAGACAGATAAACTTCATCATATTCAAAAAATAATATTGGTTTTGTATTCTGTATATAACTCAAGCCTCCATTGATTATTTTTATATCGTATCCATCAGTGTCTATTTTTAATATTTTTGCAGATTTAAACTGTGGGTTTAGCTTAGTAAAATCATCTAATGTTATGAATTTTATTTTATTATTTGATTTTATTATTCTGGCCGTGCCATCTTTTTTTTCTATTTCTGCATTAATTGAGTTCGACTTATCACCTAAAAAATATTTAAAAGTGGTAACATCTCTGAATTGTTTTATATTATTTTGTAAAAATTCAAAAAAGCCATCATCGCCTTCAATGCATGCAATTGGAAAGTAGTCCTTGTTTCTCAATAATGCTACAGTGTCTCCCACGTTTGCGCCCACATCTATCAATGACAAATCAGTATATTTTTCTTTAACCTTAGATGCGATTCGAGGTAAATTAGATGAGTAGTTCGGATATTTTTCCAGTATTTTTGGTAAAGCATGGTCAGAAGTTAGTTTGATTTTGTACTCACCTATTTTTATTTCTATAACTTTTTTCTTCTCTAAATTTCTATTTTGAGGCAATTTTGATATATTTAATCCAAATAAATTGAATACTTTTTTTACTATTTTTTTAAACATGCTTTTTATCATAGATAAATTTATTAATCTAATTTTATCGCCGTGGTTTTCCATTCAAGTAGCGGTCTTAAAAGTCCAGGTTGTGATTTCACCCCGGAAAATGTTGTTTTTGTTAAAACATCTATTTTTAAAATAGATTCTTCATTAGCGAGCATTTTTTGATTTGGAATATGACTGAAAAGAGAAATAAAATAACGATTTTGATTGAGAAAATTTGATGGTATGATACAAGTGCTGGTATAAGTACCTGGTTTTCGTATCACTTCTTTAAATTTCGGTAATAATAAATCCACCGACTTAAAAATTATTTTATCTTCACTGTTTAAACTAAATCCAATTTGCATATTTTGAACAGGCTTAAGTATGTCGTATGTAATGCTTACATATAATGGATTTTCAGCTAAAGCGGCGTGGGTTAAATGCCCATTATTATCCATGAGTTGCATTGATTTGAATTTAATAAATTCTTGATCTCCAGGATTATTATTCTGCCATGTTATTTTAGTGCTAGTTTGTCCACGCGTCTGACTAAGATAAACTTCCACCACATCCTTTGTCTCTCCAATCATCTTCACTTCGCCACCATCAAGCCAAACACATCTTTTGCAAAGTTTTTCTATTGCGCCCATATTATGACTTACAAAAAGAATAGTTCTTCCTGCTGTTTTTGTAACTTCGTCCATTTTTCCTAGGCATTTTTTTTGAAATTCTGCATCACCAACAGCCAACACCTCATCAACTATCAAAATATCCGGCTCCATGTGGGCGGCGACTGCAAAGGCAAGTCTGACATACATGCCGGAAGAATATCTTTTTACCGGTGTGTCCAGGAATTTTTCTATCTCTGCGAACTTCACTATGCTGTCAAACTTTTCCGCTATCTCTTTTTTTGCCATTCCGAGTATAGCTCCGTTTAAGAAAATATTTTCTCTACCGGTAAGTTCCGGGTGAAAACCTGTTCCAACTTCAAGCAGGGAAGAGACTCTTCCTTTGAATTTTACTTCTCCTTCTGTTGGTGAGGTTATTTTGGAAAGAATTTTTAGAAGTGTCGATTTACCGGCTCCGTTTGCCCCAATAATACCTATTGCCTCACCCTTTTTTACATTAAAACTTACATCTTTTAAAGCCCAGAACCCCTCTTTTGTTTCTCTCCCTATAGCTTTTTTTGTTTTTTGTTTTAAAAATTTAAAAGGGTGTTTGGCTGTTTCTGTCAAAACATCTCGAAGAGCAATATACCCGCCTTGTTGGTGGACTATATTGTATTTTTTGGATAGGTTTTTTACTTCTATTATTGGTTCTTGCATTTTTAAATTTTTATTGTTATATTATTTGTATCACGACGAAAGGGGACCCAAACGGTTAATTGCCTAAGGTCCCCCTTTCTTTTGCCTATTTTTGCCTTAAATTTACATAAGTCACTAAAATACTTTCTAGTAATTCGTTTATACAGAGAAGATGCATTTTTTTGGCTTGGGAATAGTATTTTTTTGAATTTGTTTTCTTCTATTAAAAACTGGACAAGCTTTAAATAATTACCATCTCCGGAAACAAGAACTAATTCATCAAATGAGTTTTTTTCTTTATACATTTTCTCCATCACATCAAATATGATGTCAGCATCTACATTTCCTTTTTTATTGCTTGCAAGTGTTTCTTTGTGAGGCTTGAATGCCAAGATAAAACCGCTCTCTTGTATATATTTATACAATGTATGGTGTTCGTCGTTTGTAAATCCTAAATAGTAGTAAGCTTTTGATACGCCATACTTTTGTTTTAAGTATACACGAAAACGAGCCAGGTCAACCTTCCATGGTTCATTTAGTTTTGTTGTGCCAAGATACAAATTTTGACCGTCAATAAAAGCTATATTTTCTTTCTCTTTGTCCATTATTTTTGTTTTTATAATTTTTTAACTTTAAACAATATCTGCAAAATATCTTTCTGTTTTTTTGAAAAATATTATTCCTATCACAAGCAGTATGAAGACCGCAACGAAAGATATTCCAAGTAGCTCCCAGTTGATCGGTGCATTGCCAAAAAGTCCGGCCCTCGCGGCTTTTATAACTCCGGTCATTGGGTTTAATGCCAGTATCCAGGAGTATGCTCCGGCAATGCTGGTGGGGTAGATGACTGGTGTTACAAAAAGAAGCATCTGAATGAAAAATGGAAGCACATATCTTATATCTCTATACTTTACATTTATTGATGCAAGAAATAGCCCTCCGCCCACAGCAGCCATGAATGTTATTAAGAGCAAAAGAGGCAGGATAGCAATGCCTACTAAGCTTGGAGTATAGTCGTAATATATCATCATGCCAGCCAGTATTACAGAGGCTATGAAAAAGTCTACGAATTTTGTTATAACTCCTGATATTGGGAGTATAAGGCGAGGAAAGTAAACTTTTGTGACTATATTAGCGTTGTTTATTAGCGAATTACTTGTTTCTGAGAGAGCGGAAGAAAAAAATTGCCAAAATAAAAGCCCGGCATAAACAAAAATGGGGTAAGGAATTCCGTCAGAAGGCATTTTTGCAAACTTTCCAAAAAATACTGAAAAAACAACCATAATCATAAAGGGCTGAAATAGCGCCCATAGTATGCCTATTGCTGTTTGCTTGTATCTAACTTTAAAGTCTTTCCATGTAAGAAAATACAACAACTCTTTATATTGCCAGATCTCTTTAAAGTCACTCCAGCTAAAGGTTTTTTTGGGTTTTATTACAGTTACATTGTTCATTACCATTTGTTAATTTTATTAACTACTTTGTTTTTTAATTTAAGGTATGACTTAGCGGTTTTTTTTTCTACTTTTGGTGAAACCACCCGTAGTATTTCCTTTCCGAGTATACGATAAGTACCGCCAACTTTATTAGCCCGTATTAAACCCCTTTTTAAGAGACGTTTCATGGTACTGGAGCTTATTTTAAGCAATTCTCTCGTCTCTGATGTTGTGTAAACGCTGTTCGGCTTTATTTCTTTTGTCATATATTTGGATGTTACACCTCTTAATTATATCTTTTATATTTACGTAGTGTCAATAGGTGTCAAGAAGTATCAAAAAAATAGGTACAAGGGCAGGTATCTTAATTGATTTTCTCTGTTTTTCCTAGTGTCAAATTTTGATGGTGGCAAGATTGTTAGAATATTTTGTGGCGTGGATACTTTTATGTGCTCTGGTGTCTCGCGTTGGTAAATGATATAGTAGCGAAATGAAAAACAATACAATTCTGCGCCTTTTTGTCATTGGTGGTATCTTCCTCCTCCCAGCTCTTACGCCGTGGATTGTTTCGAGCAGTCTCTTTTTCCCATTTATTACCGGTAAGGCATATTTTTTCAGAGTTCTTACCGAGCTTGTCTTTGGCGCGTGGCTTATTCTCGCGTATCGTGATCCGAGGTTTCGTCCGCGTTGGTCGCTCGTCATGTGGGCAGTGGTCGCGTTTGTTGCGATCATTGGGCTCGCCGACTTTTTTGGAGCGAATCCATATCGAAGCTTCTGGAGCAATTACGAACGCATGGAAGGTTTCATCACGTTGCTTCACTTGCTGGGTTATTTTCTTGTTGCCGGTTCGGTACTTACCAAGGAAAAACTTTGGTATTGGTTCTTTGGCGTTTCGGTTGCCTCGAGCATGCTCATGGATGTTTTTGCCTTCTTCCAGCTTGCGGGCAAATTTCCGATCAATCAGGGTGGTGTGCGCGTTGACGGGAAGTTTGGCAACGCGGCATATTTAGCGGTCTATAATCTTTTCCATATCTTTCTCGCCGCATTCTTATTGCTTCGGATGCCGGCGGCAAACCTCATTGAAGGATTCAAAAAAAAGCGGAGTACGAACATGCTTGCCGGCGGGCTTGGTGTTCTCGCGATCATCTTCAATGGTATTGTGCTCTACCACACTGCGACCCGTGGCGCGATCCTTGGGCTCATTGCCGGTGTGCTCGTTGCGCTTGTGCTCATCGCCCTCTTTGAAAAAAAGAATAAAAAACTGGCACGTGGGGCGCTCGGCGCGATCGTGGTAACTATTGCGCTGGTTTTTGTTTTTATCGGGGCGAAGAACACGGCGTTCGTACAACAAAGCCCGGTACTTTCCCGATTCGCTTCTATCTCGTTCACTGACAAGACCACCGAGTCGCGCTTCATGGTATGGAATATGGCACTTGACGGTTTCAAAGAGCGTCCGATCCTTGGTTGGGGGCAGGAGAATTTCATTCGTGTGTTCAGTAAATATTATAATCCGCTGATGTATAACCAGGAGCCATGGTTCGATCGGGCGCATAATGTTGTTCTTGATTGGTTGATCGCCGGCGGGCTCCTTGGTGTTCTCTCATATCTTGCGTTGTTTGTCTCAGCACTCTATCTTTTATGGTTCAAACTGAAAAAATTCTCGGTTGCCGAGAAGAGTGTTTTGACCGGTCTCTTTGTCGCGTACTTTTCACATAACCTGTTTGTGTTTGATAACATGGTAAGTTATATTCTCTTCTTTTCGCTCCTTGCCTATTTGCATCAAGAGACCGAGATGAAAAGCGGATTTGTAGCGCTTGAAAAGAAAGTGCTTGGGTTCTTCCGGCACACAAAGGATGCGTTCCCGGAGTATGTTGTCATTCCGATCATTATCGTGTTGACCGCGACTTCGCTCTACGTTGTGAATTTCCCGAGCGCAGCGGCGAACGCAAATTTGCTCGCCAGCTTACAACCACAGAAAGATATTGCGACAAATCTCTCCTATATAAAAAAGGCGCTTGCCTACCAATCCTTTGGTAATATGGAGATTGCGGAGCGCTTAAGTATTACGACATATTCAGTGATCAACGCGAGTTCGATCGACAATAAGGACAAGCAGTCTTTCGTGAGTGCCGCTGAGCAGGCGCTTACTGACGAGGTGAAGAGTGATCCGAACAACGTGCGCGAACTGCTCTTCCTTGGGACGTTTCTGGATCGGATCGGTTGGTATAAACAAGCACTTCCACATTTGGAAAAAGCTGCTGAACTTTCTCCAATGAAACAGGCGGTTCTCTTTGAGCTTGGCAATGCCTATATTGGGAACAATGATATCGATAAGGCTCTCGAGGTGCTGAAGAGGGCGTATGATCTTGCGCCTGCGTATGATAACGCGCGGATCGCGTACGCCGCCGCTCTTATACGCAATGGTAATGATAAGCTTGCCGATACATTGCTTGCACCACTTTCCGATTCCGGTCCGGTATCTGATCCGCAGATAATCAGTGCGTATATCGCAACGAAGCAGACAAGTAAAGTAGTGAGTATTTATGGACAATTGGTCAAAAAAAATCCGACTGATTCGCAAGCGCATATTCTCTTGGCAAGCGCGTATCTTCAGAATGGCCAGCGCACGAAGGCGATCGCGGAGTTGCAAAAAGTGATCGAACTTCGTCCCGAGTTCAAAAAGCAAGGAGAGTACTACATCAGTGAGATTCGCGCGGGACGGAATCCATAAGTGACAGAGCCGCGCAAAACTTGGGGGTTCAACCCCAAGTAGTTAAGTAGAAATAACCAATCAATCGAGCGCGAACAATCTCTTCGGTTCTGCGCTCGGTGACGTGATGTGACCGGAAAAGTTAGACCTTTTTAGCTCTTCAATATTACTTAGGGACACCTTATGTTATCTATGTAGTATTGCTCCACCTCATCCCTTTTGGCTTTTCGTACAATCACAAGCAGGGATGGGACTACTGTCTCTCTCCAAAACTATAGAACGACCTGCATCGTGTTTGACAAGTCGAATGCTTTACTGTAGTCTCTGTTAGGATTTTCTTTAACAATAAGTTACTCATTTTGGGAGGCAGTTATGTTGCGTTCAGTGTCAGTCAGTATTCCGATCACACCTCGTGGTACCCCTAAACTAGGACTTCTGCTTATACCATTTATTGCGGATGTTTTGAGCAAGAAGATGGGGATTGATAACGTGTTGGCGCTCAATGTAATCGGCTCAAAATTGTATGGCGATGATGTCGAGAGTCATGTCGCTGGCTACCTGCGAGCATCTCATGCGCTCGGTATTAAGCTGAGTCATATTTGGAGAGATGATCAAAAGGAAAACATTTACTGGACTAATCTGTTTTTTCAGCAATTGATGGCCGATGGTTACATCGTGAGAGACAGGCAGATTTTGTCGCGTTGCCCCTGTCGTGCGGTAGAAACCTTGGCTATTGCTGAGAATTTCTCGACCACACGGAAGCTCTATGCAAGGGTGGATGATATCGACCGCTGCAAGGTATGTGGCGGTCCTGTTCGTTCCGAAGAGGATATTGTTTATCTCTTTGAAATTCCCGCGGTGCCCGTTATCTGGCACATTACCCCGAGTTTTTCTAAGACGGAGATTGTTAATTTGGAAAAGCGGTTTGCGGGAACACGAATCTTGATATCAAAAACGCGATCTTCCGCCATTCCTTTGTGGACGGGCAAGGAGCACATATTCCTTGATGTCGATTTCGGATGGCAACTATTCTTGCCAATCCTACGTCGATTCGGTTATCAGCCACTTGTGCTTGTCGGGAGTCAGAAAAACTTGTTTGGCAGTTACCTTACGCTCTTGCTCTCATACCTTATCGATAAAACAATGCCGGAACTTGTTGTCCCGGGATACTGTATAACAAAAGACAAGGTAGACGAACAGGCACTTAGTGTATTTTCTGAATGGGACAAGGTTGTAACGAGGATGTTTATGGGGTGCCACTGCACCTTTCGGAAGAAGGAAATGGTTTTCTCTCCCTCGTTGCTTCGTCTGATTGAGCGCGTAATCGGTCAAGTGGATCAGAGTATTCAGTATTCATCAAGGCAGTTGCCTTTGTGCGATGCAATAAGCGAGTGTGAAGGGCATATCATCCGTCGGCTGTTTGTGTCCGGTAAAAGTAGAGGTAGAATAGCAGACGACGTTCTAAGGGGACTACTCTAGACCACGGGAGTTTGTCATGAGTGTACTTACTGATTTTGTAACGACATGCGAGCAAGTATTTCAGGATAACCTGCTCTGCATTCTTCTTGTTGGCTCGGCGCAACGAGATGAAACAACTCCTTTCTCCGATATTGATGTCATTGTCATAATTCAGACAATGAATGTTGACCAAGTAGCACGGTTGCGATCTGTAATTCGGTCGTCAGCAGGTCTTCTTGACTGCTCGATTTTGTGCCAAGACGAGCTTCCTGTCGATCCAAATCTTTTCTATCTCGGATCACACGGATGTTACCAGCTTGAGCTCGTATTGAAACGGGCGAAATGTGTCTTTGGTCAGAATGTGCTTCTTGAGATACCCTCTCCGACAGAGCGCGATATCAGATTAAGTATCGCACGGAAGGTGATCGAGTACACGTGGTGGACGAGGAGAATGTTTGTCGAATCAAACAGGAAAAGAACCCTCGAGATGAACTATAAGCTCAATAGTCGTCTCGTGAAAATGATTCGGGATATTCTTTATCTCAGAGGCATACGAGGTAGTATTATTGATCCGGTCGGGAGCATTGTTGACATATTTCTTCGGGAATATATCGAACTTTTTACCGAAGTGGAAACACAGGTGATTGCCAATCTTGGCGATACGGGGAGGGTTAATGTCGACACCTCAAACATGAGTGATGAGTACTTTCTTGTTCGATACTCGGTTGTCAATAAGATTCACAAAGAGATGGCCCGGATGGTTCTTGTTTCAACCGATGGATAGTTTAACGGAGCGGGTGGCTTGCGAGTCGCCCGCTTTTTTATTATGCTCACTATATGATATTTCGCGGCAGATTTGATGATATTGTTTTCGAGTTCAGTATTTCCGGGCAATCTCGGGGCATGATTGTTGTTTGCGACGGTCTTCCTTCCGTCCCTAAACAAAAAGATCTTCTTACCCGCTTGAATGCCGTCGGGTTCGACGCTTTCTATCCCCGCTATCGCGGGACATGGGAGAGCGGCGGCGAATTCCTTGCTCGTTCTCCTGCTTTGGATATCGCAGACTTTGTGGGGTTTTTGAAAAAAGGCACGGTGACGGAACTGTATAAAAACGCCACATTTCAGATTACTGGTCCGGTGTCTATTGTGGGTTCGAGTTTCGGTGGGACCATTGCTCTCGCTCTTACCGATAACCCTCGTATAGAAAAGATCGTAGCGTTCTCTCCGGTCGTCGATCTCGTCTCGCACAACAGCGGCGGGAATGAACAGGATTTGGGCTGGCTGGATGGGTTTATTTCCCGCGCGTTCGGAAACGGATATCGTTACAAGAGTGATGATTGGAAGGTAATGATGGCAGGGTCGCTTTTTAATGCGCCCGCGTCCATCTCGTCGGAACGAGCAAAGGATATCTTAATCGCATACGACCGTTCCGACGGCACGGTTGATCATAAGAAAATTACCGACTATTGCACAAAAAATAGCATCAAGAATATCGTTTCGGAAAATGAGGGCCACTTGAATTTTTCTACGATTCCCGAATCAATATGGTCGCAGGTGTTCGATTTCCTTGGCCAGTAACTCATAAGCCCATCCCTCTTTTGGCTTTTCGCGCGATTGCGAGCAGAATGGTCAGCGTACGAAAGCGATCGCGGAGTTGCAAAAAGTGATCGAACTTCGTCCCGAGTTCAAAAAGCAAGGTGAATACTACATCAGTGAGATCCGCGCGGGACGGAATCCATAAGCGCCGAAGCCGCGCAAAACTTGGGGGTCCAACCCCCAAGTAGACAAGTAAGAAATAATCAATCAACCGAGCACAAATCATCTCCTCGGTTCTGCGCTTGGTGACGTTCCCGCTGTTGAAGTCTGACAGTACGTCGCAATGCTTGAAAAAAGAATTCTTGAATTAACTCCTGAATTAATTCTAGAGCTAATTGTGTAATTAATTACACAATTAGCTCTAGATCTACCAGTGAACTTTCTCTGCACCGTTTTTCCATATTTTTTGGTTTGCTCGCCAAGAACTTGACTTTTTGACTGTTTTTGTTATCATAGGGGAGTGAGTGCCTGAAAGGGTTACTTATTCAAAACAAATGTCTGCGTAAGTCCCGCCTCTGGCGGGATTTGCGTTTTGTGAGAGACTTGTTACAATGAAATACCCTTGTGCCTAGTCACGGCCGGCGGTTGCACTCACAATAGACTTTTGTTTTGGAGCTAGCCCCCGTCGGCCATGATTGCGCGCAAGGTCATCTCGCATTGTGTTGCATGACATATGAAGGAATTTATCTCATTGAGAGAGTATACGACCATGAGAGTGGGCGGTGTCGCGCGGTATTTTTTTACGATCACAAATGAGCACGATCTGTCCGCGGCGCTCGCTTTTACGCAGGAACGAAACCTGCCTTTTTTTGTGCTCGGTGGCGGTTCGAATACGATTATTCCCGACGAGGGTTTTTCCGGCGTAGTTGCCAAGATGGAAATGAAAGGAATTCGATTTGAGGAGGAGGATGAAAACGTGGTGGTTGCGATCGCGGAAGCGGGAGAAGACTGGGACGGATTGGTCGCCGCAACGGTTGAGCGTGGGCTCTATGGACTTGAGAATCTTTCGGCGATACCCGGCACGGTCGGCGCGGCGCCGATCCAAAACATTGGCGCATATGGTATTGAGGCGGCGGATGTAATTGAGTGGGTGGAAGTATTTGATCCGGCGACAATGCATACCAGACGGATGACGCCAAGAGAATGTGCGTTCGGTTATCGTGATAGTTTTTTCAAAACCGACGAAGGGAAGAAACTTATTGTCCTGCGTGTTGCGTTTCGTCTTTCGCGCGATGGGAAGCTTTTCATGGAATACGATGACGTACAAAAATATTTTGTCGACTACGACCTTACGCCCAACCTTGCAATGCTCCGGCGCGCAATCATCGCAATTCGTGCGTCGAAACTCCCCGATATGCACACTGCCGGATCCTTTTTCAAAAATCCGATCATTTCAAAAGAGCAAGCACGGGCACTCAAAGAACGTTATCCTGATGCGCCGTGCCACTCAATTGATGATGGAGTAAAAGTTTCGGCGGCGTGGCTTATTGAACATGTTGGTGGATGGAAAGGGTATCGCGAAGGTGCTGTTGGGGTGTACGAACACCATGCACTTGTTCTTATCAATTACGGAACAGGAACATCGGCGGAACTCTTTTCACTCGCGGAGAAGATCGTTGATAGTATAAAAAGCAAAACTGGTATTACACTTGAACAAGAAGTATGTGTTGCGTAAGAGTGCGCGCGTAAAAATAAAAAACACAAACAAAAAAAGTTGTTAAAACTTTTTTCTTAAATATTTTTATAACGACGAAAAAAGTTTTGAAAGTTATCCACAATATTTTTTACAAAAAATGTTGTTTTTATATTTTCAATGTACGATAATTAGTGTAAGAACATTTTGTTTTTGTTGTTTCGTCAACAAAAGGTCGACGCATTACTAATTAATTTTTTTCTTTGTTTCATTTTTTATGAAACAGGAAACAAAATATTATGCCTGCAAAAAAGAGAGCTGCGAAAAGGCGACCGGCAAAGCGTAGGGTTGCAAAAAAGACAACCAAACGCAAGGTTGCAAAGCGTAAGGTTGCAAAGAAGCGACCGGCAAAACGCAAGGTTGCAAAGAAGACAACCAAGCGTAAAACTGCAAAGCGTAAAACTGCCAAACGTAAGGTTGCGAAGAAAACGACCAAGCGTAAAACTGCAAAGCGTAAAACTGCCAAACGCAAGGTTGCAAAGAAAACAACCAAGCGGAAGACAGCCAAGCGTAAGACTGCAAAGAGAACGACCAAGCGCAAGACAACAAAGCGCCGTCGCAGATAGTAGGGTAATCCTACTTCGCCCAAACGCCCCCTCTCGCAGGGGGCTTTTGGTTTTATGCTCTCCTGTGCTAGAATACGCGGACGATGGCTATAAATCTGTTTAAAAAATTGATTCCCGACGATAGTCGGAAGATGATCAAGAAAATAGAACCCGTGGTGGCAAAGATCAATGCTCTTGAAGCGGAGATTCACAAACTTGACGATGTGGCGCTTGGTGCAAAAACAAAGGAGTTTCAAGATCGGCTTGCAAAGGGTGAAACGCTTGATGATCTTTTGCCGGAGGCGTTCGCGGTAGTGCGCGAGGCGGCGTTGCGTACGCTCGGTCAGCGCCATTATGATGTACAGCTTTTCGGCGGTATTGTATTGCATCAGGGAAATGTTGCCGAGATGATGACCGGTGAAGGGAAAACACTTGTTGCGACACTTCCGGTCTATTTGAATGCGCTTACCGGCAAAGGGGTACATGTGATCACGGTCAATGATTATCTCTCTCGTCGTGATGCGGTATGGATGGGGCAAGTGTATGCATTTCTCGGGCTTTCATCCGCGGTGATCAATCATGATTCGTCGTTTCTCTACGATCCGGCGCATCAAGACCTTGACGCGGAGCGTGATGAAATCGGCGGGTTCAAAGTCGTGCATGATTTTTTGCGTCCGTGTACGCGGAAGGAAGCGTATGACGCTGACATTACGTATGGCACCAACAATGAATTTGGTTTTGATTACTTACGTGACAATATTGCGTACCAGGCCGAACATGTTGTTCAGCGCGAGCATCACTACGCGATCGTTGATGAGATCGACTCGATCTTGATCGATGAGGCGCGTACGCCGCTCATCATATCCGCTCCGACGCGCGATTCGGAAAGTTTGTACGTGACGTTTGCCGAGATCGCGTCGCGAATGAAAGAAGAAGATGATTATACGATCGATGAAAAGTTGCGCGCTATCTCGATGACCGATGAGGGGATTAGTAAGGCGGAAGCGGCGCTCGGTGTTGAAAACATCTACACGGACAAAGGTATTAAATATGTACATCATCTTGAGACCGCGGTTCGGGCAAAGGCGCTTTTCCAGCGGGATAAAAGTTATGTGGTAAAAGATGGCGAGATCATTATCGTTGATGAGTTTACCGGACGGCTTCAACCGGGTCGGCGTTGGTCGGAAGGATTGCATCAGGCGATCGAAGCGAAAGAAGGGGTGGCGATCCAGCAGGAGTCGCGCACTTTTGCTTCCGTGACCTTTCAAAACTATTTCAGAATGTACGAAAAGCTTGCCGGTATGACCGGAACGGCAAAGACGTCGGCGGAGGAATTTTTTAAAGTGTACAGCATTGATGTTGTTTCGATTCCAACCAATCGTCCGATAACGCGTATTGACCACCATGATCTTATCTTCCAAACCGAGGCGGGGAAGCTTAAGGCGGTGACGCGCAAGATCAAAGAGCTTAACGATAAAGGACAGCCAGTGCTCGTTGGCACGGTTTCGATCGAGCACAACGAACTGCTTTCGGCATATTTGCGTAAAGAGGGAGTTCCGCATGAGATATTAAATGCCAAAAACCATGAACGTGAAGGAGAGGTCATCGCGCAAGCAGGTAAAAAGGGGCGGGTGACGATTGCGACGAACATGGCGGGGCGCGGTGTTGACATTAAACTCGGTGGGAACCCGTCGACAGATGAAGAGTATGAAGAAGTGAAACGTCTCGGCGGGCTCTTTGTTATTGGTACGGAGCGCCACGATGCGCGGCGTATCGATAATCAGCTTCGCGGACGTTCAGGGCGGCAAGGTGATCCGGGCGAAACACAATTTTTCGTGTCGTTCGATGATGATCTTATGCGTGTGTTTGCCACTGATACGATCAAAAAAATGATGGGCAAATTCGGCATTCCTGAGGATGAGCCGGTGGAAAATCGTATGATCACCAAATCGCTCGAATCGGCGCAAACAAAGATCGAAGGTTTCCACTTTGATGCCAGGAAAAGCATTCTCGAATATGATGATGTGATGAATCGTCAACGTACTAGCGTGTATGGAATGCGGCGGAAGATCTTGCTCGGGAAGCATGATGATATTCAAGAGTTTTTGGTCAATGAACTTTCCGGGGATGATGTTGAAGGGACGGTCAAAAAGAAAATTGAAGCGATGGGGGAGGATGCATTCTATGCGTCCGCGCGCGCGATCATTCTTCAGACGATCGACATGCTCTGGATGGAGCATTTGGAGGCGATGGATTATATGCGGAGCAGTGTGAACTTGCGGGCGTATGGTCAGCGTGATCCGCTTGTGGAATATAAGAACGAAGGAACACGTATGTTCAAAGAGATGCAAGAAGCATTGCGGCACAATGTTGGGCTGGTGCTTGAGAACATTGAGCAGGCGACACAGAGAAATGGTGGAGAGGAGATTCATACGGAAGCACAAACGGAAGCGCGTTCCAACCTGCCACCGAAGACCGTGCACGGGTCAAAGAAACTCAAGATTGGTCGCAATGATCCATGTCCGTGCGGAAGCGGAAAGAAATATAAGAAGTGTCATGGGGCGTGAGAATGGGAAATTGCGCAAACAAAATCAAAAACCATGTTTACGATAGGAGTGTTCGCGATCATTCTTGACGAGTCGAGGCGGGTACTGCTCTGCCATCGGCGTGACTTTGATCTCTGGAACTTGCCGGGAGGGGGACTTGAACGCGGAGAATCGCCTCAAGACGGAGTTGCATTCGCAACGATCGAATATGCCTGAATGAATTGAACTCTTGTCGAAGAGTAGATCACGGCTGAGAAAAGAAATCTCCCTTTCGGAGGTTTTTTTGTTGATCCTGTGCATAATATATATGCACGTTGGGTACATGTATGATAAAATAGTAGCGATGGAAATGCCGAATACGAAGAAGATAAAAGATACAAAAGATACATCGATCATAAAAAATATCGACGATCTTGCGAGTACGGAACTGCGTGGCGACGCGCTTAACATACTGGAGGCGGGGTATGAAGCAATTGTCACAGAAAAAGTGGTCAAAGACTTTGTGTCTGTTAAAGGTGATATTATGCACGTGAAGAACAAGGCATCTGACATCAATTTGTCGGATTATAAGCGGGTGTTCTTTATCGGTATTGGTAAGTGTGCGTTTGACGCGGGGGTGGTTTTTGAAAAGATGCTTGGCGAAAAGATCACGGATGGGATCATTATCGATGTGAAAGGAGGGACACTGAAAAAACTACACTCTCATGTCGGTACACACCCGCTTCCGTCAGAGGAGAATGTGGCGGTAACGCGTTCGATCGTTGAGTTGATCAAGGGCACGACCGAGGAAGATCTGGTCGTGGTGGTCATTTCCGGTGGAGGATCATCGCTTCTGTGTCTTCCACATGAGATGAATTGCGAGGCACTTTCGCGTATCACTGAAGCTCTTATGAAAAAAGGAGCTACCATTACCGAGCTCAACACGGTACGAAAGCATCTCTCGGAGATCCAAGGAGGGCAATTTGCAAAATTGGTGTACCCATCGTCGGTTATCTCGTTTGTCTTTTCCGACGTTCCCGGGAATGATATAGGGGTCATTGCATCCGGTCCGACAGTCCTCGACAGGACGACAAAGGAAGATGCTGAAGCGATCCTTGCAAAATATGACGTATTAAAAGTATGTGTGACGCCGGAATGTAAGGTTTTAGAAACGCCGAAGGATCGTAAATATTTTAAAAATGTCGAGAACATCTTAGTGCTTACTAATTTAAACGCGCTTGTCGCTATGGAGTCAAAAGCACGCGAGCTTGGATATATGGCGTCGATCGCCAGTGATAGTTTGCAGGGGGAGGCGCGTGAGACCGGGGTAACACTGGTAGAGAAACTAAAAGGGCGAAAGAAAAGATGTATGCTCTATGGTGGGGAGACGACGGTTACGTTTAGTGAGAAGAGTGATACGGAAAAAGAAGGTGACGATAACGCGGTGACCGAAGAAAAAACCACTGAGTCAACCGAGAAAAAAACGGTGAAGCAACAGGAGGAGGGTGAGAAAAAAGATGGTGAAAAGAATGATACGGGAGACGCGGAAGAGGAAAATAAAAAAGCGAAAGGAGGCAGGAACCAAGAAGCGGCGCTTGGGGCGCTTACGACCATTCCGGAGGGTGTTGTGTTTGTTGCGGCTGCATCTGATGGATGGGATAACAGTGATGTTGCCGGAGTTATTGCGGATTCGGTACTCTTTGAAGAATCAAAGCGTCTTAAGCTTGAGGTGCAAGAATATCTCGATACGCATAATTCATATGAGTTTTTCAAAAAAGCTGGTGGGCACATTAAGACCGGTCGATTAGGTTCGAATGTGTCAGATCTGTATTTTGTATTAAGTCAGAAATGAGTTTCTCTCCGAGCTGAGTTTGCGTAAAACCGGGCTTGGGGTCAATATCGCATTTATTCGCATTATAATAATTAATATCATTATGCAAGAAGATAAAGCACAAAAAGTAATTCTCTGGCTCGACCAGATCTCGAACGATGACGTTCCGATGGTTGGTGGCAAGAACGCGTCACTGGGTGAAATGTACAACACATTGACTCCGCAAGGTGTGCGTATCCCGAATGCGTTCGTGGTAACAGCGCATGCGTATCGACGATTTATCAACGAATCAAAGCTTGCTGATATCATGCACAAAGAGCTCGATGGGCTTGATACGAGCAACATTAAAGCATTGCAACGAAAAGGAGCCGCGATCCGTGCTGCGTTCTTAAAGGTGGAGATCCCGAAAGATATTGAACAAGAAATTCGCAATGCGTATCGCGACCTGTCGAATGCGTACAAGATGAAGAATGCTGATGTCGCGGTACGTTCGTCAGCAACCGCGGAAGATCTTCCTGGGGCGTCATTTGCCGGAGAGCATGAGACCTATCTGAATGTTTCAGGTGCCGACGCTGTGCTTGAAGCGGTTCGTGCCGCAATGGCATCACTCTTTACCGACCGGGCGATCTCCTATCGCGTGGACAAAGGGTTTGATCATTTTGATGTGGCTCTTTCGGTTGGGGTACAAAAGATGGTTCGTTCCGACAAAGCTGCCTCGGGGGTTATGTTCACACTTGATACCGAAACGGGATTTCGCAATACTATTGAAATTAGCGCTTCGTGGGGTCTCGGGGAGATGATTGTGCAAGGTAAGGTGACACCTGATGAGTTTATTGTTTTCAAACCGGCATTGCGAGAAGGGTTCCCGTCGATCATTAAGAAAAGTCTTGGAGCAAAACGGCGAAAGATGGTGTATCAAAACTCTAAGAAAGCGCCAGTCAAGGAACTCGACACAACTCTTGCCGAGCGAAAGATGCAAAGTATCACTGATGATGAGGCACTGACGCTTGCCAAATGGGGGCTTGCGATCGAGGAGCATTATACAAATCGCGCCGGGCATGAAACTCCGATGGATATGGAGTGGGCGAAAGACGGTGTTTCCGGAGATCTCTTTATCGTTCAAGCGCGTCCCGAGACGGTGCAGTCTGAGAAGAAGGGCTTTGAGATTGTTGAGTATAACTTGAAAGAAGAAGGAGAAAAGGTTGTTGAAGGAATTTCCGTTGGGGCCGCGATCGTTTCCGGTCGTGCGCGCGTCATTCTTTCAACAAAGAAGTTAAGTGAGTTCAAAGAGGGGGAGATCCTTATTACTGAGATAACCGACCCTGACTGGGAGCCGATCATGAAGAAGTCGGCGGCGATCATTACCGAAAAGGGTGGGCGTACGTCACACGCTGCGATCGTGTCGCGCGAACTTGGTATACCGGCGGTCATTGGTGCCGGTGATGCGCTCTCTCATATTAAAACGGGCGATATGATCACGGTTGATTGCTCTTCCGGATCGGTCGGAAAGGTATATCGTGGCGAATTGCGCTTTGAGAGACGCTCGCACAATCTCTCTGAAATACCAAAGGTGCAGACAAAACTCGCGCTCAATATCGGCAGTCCGGAAGGAGCATTTGTGCATTCATTTCTTCCACACAAAGGGGTTGGTCTTGCGCGTGAGGAATTCATTATCGCTTCTCAGATCCGTATTCACCCGCTTGCACTCATTCATTTTGATACGATCAAGGATAAGAAACTGAAGAGCACGATCGAGGAATTGACGATCGGCTATGACGACAAGAAGGAATTTTATGTCGAGAAACTTTCCGAAGGGATCGCGCAAATTGCCGCCGCGTTCTGGCCACATCAGGTCATTGTTCGTTTTTCCGATTTCAAGACAAATGAGTATCGAACACTCATTGGCGGAGAACTCTATGAACCGCAGGAAGAAAATCCGATGATCGGCTGGCGCGGTGCGTCACGTTATGCGCATCCGGACTTCAAACCGGCGTTCGCGCTCGAAGTTGCGGCGGTGAAGAGGGTTCGTGAAAAATTTGGTCTGAAAAATCTCAATGCCATGGTCCCATTCTGTCGCACTCCCGAAGAAGGGAAAAAGGTCTTGGATGTTATGAGTGAGTTTGGTCTCAACAAAGGGGAAGATGACTTCAAAGTATATGTCATGTGCGAGATTCCAACCAATGTTATTCGCGCATCGGACTTTCTTGATATCTTTGACGGTTTCTCGATCGGGTCGAACGACCTTACTCAATTGACGCTTGGACTTGATCGTGATTCGGCGATTGTCGCTCCAATATCGAACGAGAATGATAAAGCGGTACGAACATTGGTCGCGCAGGCGATCAGCGCGTGTAAAGAACGGGGGAAGTACATTGGATTTTGTGGACAAGCTCCTTCGGACTATCCCGATTTTCTGCGGTATTTGATCAGTCAAAACATCGACTCGGTTTCACTGAATCCCGATGCCATCGTTGCGATGACATTCGAGGTTGCAAAAGAGGAAGCGGAAACCGGGACTTGTGATAATAAGGAGTAATATATAACATGGACAGAACAATCAAGAAATGCGAAGCGCGTGCGATCAAGGATTCTCGCGGTAAACCAACCATAGAAGTTCTGCTTACTTCCGATGAGCATGAAGTGAGCGCCGCGGTTCCATCGGGGAAAAGTACCGGCTCGAAAGAAGCGCTTGAAAAACGCGACGCCGATGGGGTTGGGGTAAATGATGCGGTTGCCGCGGTCAATGATCGTATCGCGCCAAAAATTATTGGCGAGAAACTCGATCCGTTCATGATCGACCGGCTTTTGCTTGATCTTGACGGGACCGACAACAAGAGCGCGCTTGGTGCGAACGCGATACTCGGGGTCAGTATCGCGGCAACAAAACTCTCGGCGACGACGCGCGGAGTGCATCTTTGGAAATATATTGCTGAACTTACCAAGACGACGCCGTCATTCCCGAAGCTTTATATGAATGTCGTCAATGGCGGTGCGCATGCCAATTTCCGCTTACCGTTTCAGGAGCACATCGTTGTTCCAACCGATGATGTGCTCTCGAAGGGATATGCTCGGGCACAAAAGGTTTTAGGGCATATCGGCACAATACTCAAAGAACGTGCGATTGACTTTACGATTGGTGACGAAGGGGGTTATTCTCCGCACCTCGATACTCTTGAAGGGCCGTTCGCGCTTCTTTCAGACGCTATTGCGGCGGCAGATGGCGGTGCGTTCATTGCTATTGATGCCGCGGCGAACGAGCTTCTCCATGATGGTGCGTATGAATTGCTTGGTAAACGATATTCTGTCGCGTCATTTTCTCTTGCGTACAAAGAATTGGTGCAAAAATTTAACTTGAGAAGCATCGAAGATCCATTTGAGGAATCAGATACAAAAGCATTTTCCGCCCTTCATGATGAGCTTGGCGATTCGGTTCTTGTCGTCGGTGACGATATTACGGTGTCTAACCCCGGTATCATTGCCGAGGTTGCGGAAGAGAACGCGGCAAATGCTGTTATTATCAAACCGAATCAGATTGGAACGCTCATGGAGGTGTACGATGCGGTGAATATTGCACGGGGCGCCGGATGGCAAATTATTGTTTCGCATCGGTCGGGTGAAACCATGGATCCGTTCATTGCTGATCTTGCTGTGGGGTTAGGCGCGTTTGGGATCAAGGCTGGCGCGCCAACACAACCCGAACGAACGGTAAAATACGAACGCCTGCTTGCAATTGAGAAGGAATATGGCACACTAGCTTAGTGAAGAAGGTAATAAAAATACAATCATGAAGATAGTTTCTTTTCATAATGAATCATGGGAGCACGATTATCTAAAAGAGCACCTTCCCGGTGAAGATATCGTCTTTTTCGACGGAACATTGCAAGATAATGCCGATGCGCGCGACGACCAGGCTGATGTTCTCTCTGTTTTTATAAAATCGCATGTCGGTAAGGATGAGCTTGACCGTTTCCCGAACGTGAAACTTATTACGACGCGCTCGACCGGTTTTGATCATATTGATCTTGCCGAGGCGGCGGCACGCGGGATCACGGTCTGTAATGTGCCGACCTATGGCGAGAATACGGTTGCCGAACACGTGTTCGCTCTGCTTCTTGCTCTGTCACGGCGCGTGTATGAGTCGTATGATCGTATTCTGAAAGAGGGGACATTTTCGCCGGAGGGGCTGCGTGGTTTCGACCTGAAGGGGAAGACAATGGGGGTGATTGGGACGGGGCATATTGGTATGCATGCGATCCGTATTGCAAAAGGTTTTGAGATGAATGTCGTGGCGTTTGATATTCATCGCAACAATGAACTCGCGGAGAGTCTCGGTTACCGGTATCTTGAATTTGATGAAGTGCTTGGTACCTCCGATGTGATCAGTTTGCATGCTCCAGACAATGAACATACGCATCACATGATCAATAGCGGGAATATGGATAAGATCAAGCGTGGCGCGTACCTTATCAACACCGCTCGTGGAGGGCTGATTGAGACAAAAGCTTTGGTAACCGCACTTGAGCAAGGACTTCTTGCCGGTGCCGGGCTTGATGTACTCGAAGAGGAAAATTACACAGAAGATGATCTTGCCCTCTTGACGCAAGAGCAGCCCAATCCGGAAAGTCTTGTTGCTGTACTTGCCAACCAGTACTTGATCGACCATCCTCGTGTCATTGTTACACCGCATAACGCATTCAATACCCAAGAAGCACTCGAGCGTATTCTTGCTACGACTGCCGATAACATCAAGGCGTTTTCGACCGGCACGGCACAAAACGTTGTCGCGCCACGCTGATCGTTTCTTGATATTTGGTATGTTTTATCCCGCAATCCGCATATGAAGATGATCGTAAAATGGTTTATTACCGCACTCTCTGTTTTGTTGTTACCGAATCTTATCCCCGGTATTACGGTTGATTCATTTTATATTGCATTAGTGATCGCCTTGTTCTTGGGTATCGTCAATACGATCATCAGACCGATCTTGATCGTTTTGACGTTGCCGCTCAATATCATGACCCTTGGTCTTTTTGTGTTTGTGATCAACGGGTTTTTGTTTTGGTTTCTTTCGACATTTATCGGTGGTTTCGAGATTGAAAACTTTGGCGCTGCCATCATTGGCTCGTTGTTGGTATCGGTCTTTAGTTACCTGGGGAATCAAATTTTTTCAGATACGGGTGGTCATCGTGGTCGGCATGAACGCATGAACGAACAGAATATTGTATGAAGGTGATCATTGCGCATAGTGGAAATTTCCATATTGACGACGTGTTCGCTGTTGCGACGATCGAACTGTGGCTTGGTGATGAGCCGCACACGGTCGTTCGCACACGCGACGCATCGGTGATCGCCACCGGAGATTATGTTGTTGATGTTGGTGGCGAGTATGATCCTGCTCGTGATCGATTTGATCATCACCAAGGTGGAGCGGGGGAGCATTCCGACGGTATTCCATATTCGTCATTTGGACTTGTATGGAATAAGTATGGAGAACAACTTTGCGGGTCTCGCGAGGCTGCGGCGAGCATTGAAAAGCGGATTGTGGAGTCGATCGATGCAATGGATAATGGTATTGATGTTTGGAAGCCGGTCTTTGATCACGCGTATCCGTATCTTTTCCGTGATATTATTTTTGCTTTTCGTCCGACATGGAAAGAAAAAGATCGCTCGACAGATGAGGCGTTTCTTGAGGTGGTTGCTATAGCTCGATTAGTGCTTGCGCGGGAGATCCATATGGCAATTGACGCGGTTGAGGGGGAGCAAAAAGCGCGGGAGGCATACACGCATGCGAGTGATAAACGTATCATTGTTCTCGACGACCGGTATCCGTGGGAAGAGGTATTTGCCGACTACCCGGAACCACTCTATGTTGTTGCTCCGCGTCGAGGGAACGACGGATGGTCGGTCAAGGCGGTGCGTGACGATTTTCGTTCGTTCGCGAATCGCAAAGATCTACCGGCGGCATGGGCTGGTCTGTCAGGGGATGACCTTGCCATGGCGACGGGTGTTCCTGATGCGATCTTTTGTCACGCCAAGCAGTGGATGATCGTTGCTCGTTCAAAAGAAGGGGCGCTTGCTCTCGCACATCTTGCTCTTGAAGATGCGTCGTGATACGCTGTGAAAATGTTATCGTGCGCCGCTTCGGTGCAGAGTTATTAACTTATTTTTTAAAAAATAAAATACTATGGATAAAAGAGTTACTGTTTTTATTATCACTGTTATCATTGTTATTATTGGCTTCTTTGCAATAAATAGCATGTTGAAGCAACAAGGTACTCCGCCGGTACCCGACGAGATAACGGCTGAACCTACTGCAACCACGACATTGCTTGTGGTTCCCGATCAAGCGGGTGGCAAGCAGGCGTTTATTGGTCAGGCGGTAGTGCCGAGTGATGGTTTTGTTGTTATCAGAACGGTGCCGGAAGATACGACCGGTACCACGACTGACACGACGATCGGTACAACGACCGGCATGGTTATCGGCGTTTCCGAACTCTTACCCGCGGGAACCAAAGAGAATTTCCTTGTTGATCTTGATCAAGAGGTTGTTGAAGGGGATATACTGTCGGCAGGAATCTATCTTGATGATGGCGATGGGACATATACCGATGCCGACCAAGCACTCACCGATGATGCCGGTGATCCGGTCACGATGAAGTTTACGATCTTGGATGTCGGTGCGCTTGAAAACGAGGTCAAGCTCTAGGAATAATTACCAGTCAAGAAAAACACCATGGATAGCGATATTGCTATCCATGGTGTTTTGACTCTCTTTCCTCGTTTGTTCACTAGTTTGCTGTTTCATTTATTCGTTTTCTCATTTGCTCATTATTTTTCACTATTTTTTTCATCCAATCATATTACCATAGTTGTGTGCGACCGCACACAACTATGGTAAATGGCGTGCGCTCCATGGTCGAGAGGGATCGCCGTTTCGGTATAAAAGTAAAAGATGTGCTATAATCCTCGCTATGACAGATACGAAGTACACACCCACGATCGGGCTTGAAATACACGCAGAATTAAAGACGAAAACGAAGATGTTTTGCGATTCGCCGAACGATCCGGAGGAAAAGGCACCCAATGTCAATATTTGCCCAATCTGTATGGCGCATCCGGGGACGTTGCCGGTTCCGAACAAAGAGGCGATCCGGCACGTCTTGCGGGTAGGGATCGCACTGAATGGAGTACTTGCCGATTTCACCGAATTTGATCGAAAAAACTATTTCTACCCCGACATTCCAAAAGGCTACCAGATCAGTCAGTACCAATTTCCACTCGTTTCAGGTGGGCAACTTGAGGGTGCCGAGATCACACGCGTGCATCTTGAAGAAGACACCGCGCGCTCATCGCACGATAAAGGGGCGTACAGTCTTGTCGATTTCAATCGCGCCGGTGTCCCACTCATGGAGCTGGTCACCGAGCCGGTCATTGAATCGGCAGAACACGCGGGACGATTCGCGCGTGAACTACAGCTCCTCTTGCGTTATCTGGGTGTGTCTGACGCGAATATGGAAAAAGGGGAAATGCGCGTTGAGGCGAATATCTCAATAAGCACGACAAAGGAATTCGGAACGAAGGTTGAAGTAAAAAATCTCAATTCATTTCGCTCCGTTGAACGAGCGATCGAGTATGAAACACAACGACAGCAGGAGGTCATCGAGTCCGGCGGAACAGTCGTTCAAGAAACACGTGGCTGGGACGAGAACAAGCAGGAAACTTTTTCTCAGCGTAAAAAAGAATCATCGCACGACTATCGCTACTTTCCCGATCCCGACCTTCCAAAACTGAAATTAAGCGAGATAAAAGAATTCAAAAAAGAAGATCTTACAAAAACCATCCCGGAGCTTCCCTGGGAGAAACGAAAACGGTACGTGGAAGAATTCGGAATTAAAAGTGAAGACATGGAGGTGTTTGTGCGTGATCCCGACCTCGCAAAGTTTTTTGAGGAGACAGTCGGTCATGCCGGAAGTGATATAAAAAGTTTTGCCAAGCTTGCGTCAAATTATCTCACCTCGGATCTGCTCGGTCTTGCGGGAGGTGATATACGCACGACAAAAGCAACACCCGAGACGTTCACCCGGCTTGTTGCCATGGCGGCGGCAGGAGAACTCTCCTCGCGTGCAGCGAAAGATATTCTCGCCGAGATGCACGAGCATGGTGGTAATCCGGAAACACTCGCCGAAGAAAAAGGTTTGCTCCAGCAAAATGATGAAGATGAGATACGGGCGCTCGTACAGACGATCATTGATGAACATTCCGATGTTGTTGCCGATTATCGCGCCGGCAAGGCATCCGCCCTACAGTTCTTGATCGGACAGGCAATGAAGGCAACGCGAGGCGCGGCAAATCCGAAATTGCTGGTAAAATTCTTCGAACAAACCATAGGCAAAAATCCGTAAGATCGGTTGTTGTCTGATTTATCCCCATATCACTCCAAAAACGCCTTTTTATCGTTACCAGAGAACGGTATAATAAAGATGTATACCAATGCAGGAGTACGGTATCTTTCCCTATGAGTAATGAACTAAATTTTGAAGGAAAATCATATATCTCGGCTCAGCGAGCTGGCGAATTAACCGGCTATGCTTCGGACGATGTTGGTCAATTGGTGCGTGAAGGCAAGATAAAGGGGCACATGATCGGCAGAGCATGGTTTGTTGAACAGGAATCGCTCTTTGCGTACGCAAAAGTATCACCTCCCACGACCTACCACCCTCTTGTCCCGATGCCTCGACCTTCACTATTGCCAAAGATCGCGACCACGTTCGGTGTCATCCTCGTCATCATTTCGCTTGGCGGTGTCCTGGTGCTGACCGGGCCAAACATATCTGCGCTCGCTCGTGCTACCATGCGTCCCTTTGCCGCGACGATCGAAAAAGCCATATCTGCCGTGGTTACGATCCCGACACAGATCTCACCCGCTTCGTCTCGTGCACCGCACGTTCGTGACACCTCATCCGCTTCCGCTTCACACGCAACTACTGTTCGAGAAAAGATCTCCCACGTGCTCTTCACCGCCACCGACTCAGCACTGTTCTCCTATGTAACATTTACCAAGAATACCGGCAATGCACTCGCGCGTGGCATGATTGGTGTCGGGGGCACCTTCATTGGAAGCTTCATCGATACCTACCGCACCTTAAGCCACACCGGAAGTTCTCTTGGTAGTGCGCTCGTCACTACCTATGAACAGGTCGGTGACGGTATTGCCGACACCACACACAAAACTGGTACTCTTGTGCGCGACACAATCACCCACACAGGTAGCGGTATCGCGAGCACCCTCAATCGAAACTCCGCGCAAACTGCAAATGTTCTCACTTCCGCGACCGATGTACTCACTAACCTCTGGCAGGGGATCACCGGCATCTTTGGCACAAAAACATCTTCTCAGCACGACACCACACCACCACCTGTTGCCGACACCACTGACACTGCTACAACCACACCACCCACATCGTCGCCAACCTCATCAAAACCAACACCACCTCCCGCTCCGAAAACAGTCATCATCAACAAGATCAGCAAACCGCTGGAGAAGGTAACCGTGGAGAGAACGGTTGAGCGGGTGATCTCCGGGGTAACAGCGGAAGATCTTGATTCCCGCATGCAAGCACTCTCCAACAAGCTTCTTGCCGAGATCTACAAAGTTGCGGATGCCTCGGCCTCACGAACGAGTGGCAACTTCCACGCTATTGCTCTTACCCAAAAGATCGACCAACTTACGAACACCAACATCAATACTCCGACTATCACCGGTGCGAACATCTCCAGTGGTACGATCTCAGGCGCGAACATTTCCGGTGGCTCAATTTCAGGTACCGCCATTTCCGGATCGGTCTCTCTTGAATCTGGCACGTTCTCCGGTAACATCACCGTCTCCGGCACTGGCACCTCAACCTTTGCTGGTGATGCAAATTTCGACTCAAACACCCTCTACGTTGACGCAACAAACAATCGCGTCGGCATCGGTACCTCGTCACCCGCTGACACCCTCTCGGTCGCCGGTCCGATCTACCTTGCGGACAGTGCTCCCGGATCGACCGGCAACAGGCTCTATTCTTCAGGCGGTAGTCTCTATTGGGCAGGGTCGCTTATCGGCGGTGCGAGTACCGGCAACTGGACCACCGACGGCACACATGTCTGGCGAGCAACCGGCAACGTCGGCATCGGCACCACCTCACCCTATGCCAAGCTCTCTGTTGCGGGGAACGCCGCCATAGACGGCAACGTACGCGCGTCATATTTCACGGCGACCTCCACCACGGCATCTGTCTTTCCCTACGCATCCACTACCGCGCTCACCGTCTCGGGATCAAATGGTCTCACACTTGGTTCGCTCTCTGGACCTCTGCAAGCAAGCGCCGGCGCGGTATCCGCCACCACTTCCATTGGCGTTCTCTACGGCGGCACCGGTATAACCACAGCGCCTTCCTATGGACAGCTTCTCCTCGGCAACGCAAGCAATGGCTACACGCTCACCGCAACCTCATCTCTCGGTATCTCCCTCTCCGACACAACCGGCACCCTCGCAGTATCGCGAGGCGGCACAGGACTCTCCTCCTGGACGCAAGGTGACGTGCTCTATGCCTCGGGACCGGGAACACTCGCCGGCACCACCACTGCAAATCTCAAAACAACGTTGGCGCTTGACAATGTGGAAAATACCGCGCTCTCAACTTGGGCGGGCACCACGAATATCACCACGCTTGGCACTATTGGCACAGGCGTGTGGCACGGCACCGCCATCGGCGACGCGTATCTCACCAAAACAGGTGATTGGACGGGCACGCTTGATGGATATGAAGCAAGCGCACTCTTGGGAGACGGTCACGCCTATCCGTTTCCGTCAAATGCGACCACCACCCAACTTTCATTAAACGGCGGGGTGAACACCAGTGGCACCACCGGTGGGTATTCCATTGATAACAATCTTATCCTCCAAGCATCTTCCACAAACTACGGCACCTTCCTTGGGTATCAGGCGGGGCTGGCAAACCAAGCGACTGGGCTTCGTAATACCTTCCTTGGCTATCAGGCAGGGAAAACGAACACGACGGGGGATGATAACCTCTTTAGCGGTTACCAAGCCGGCTTTTCCAACACCACTGGCTCCTCCAACATCTTCCAGGGCAACGCCGCCGGCCTCTTCAACTCCGCCGGCTCCAACAACATCTTCCAGGGTAGCAGCGCCGGCTTCTCTAACACCACCGGCTCTTCCAACATCTTCCAGGGCAACGGCGCCGGCAACTCCAACACCACCGGCTCTTACAACATTTTCCAGGGCAATGGCGCCGGAGCCCTTAACACCACCGGCTCTGGTAGTATCTTTCAAGGTTATTATGCCGGCGCCTTTAACAACGGTTCGGCAAATATCGGTATCGGCTACCGCGTGGGCAATGGCGTTTTCGGCGCCACCACCTATGCATCCTCTACCGTCATCGGCTACCAAGCGGGTTACGCTCTCACCTCCGGATCCAGCAACCTCCTCCTCGGGTACCAAGCGGGGGACAATTTGACCACGGGCTCAAACAACATCGTCCTCGGGTATGACATTGACGCGCCGGCGGTAGACTCCGCCAATACCCTTAACATTGGCAATCTTCTCTACGGCACAGGGATAGACGGCACGGGAACGACGCTCTCGAGCGGCAATGTTGGCATCGGCACGACATCGCCCTACGCCAAGCTCTCTGTGGCGGGGAATGCCGCCATAGACGGCAACGTACGTGCGTCATATTTCACGGCGACAAGCACCACAGCAAAATCCCTCTTTACCGGCGGGGTGAACACCAGTGGCACCACCGGCGGGTATTCCATTGACAACAATCTCATTCTCCAAGCGTCCTCCACAAACTACGGCACCTTCCTTGGGTACCAGGCGGGACAAGCAAACCAAGCGACCGGGATTAGCAACACTTTCCTTGGGTACCAAGCGGGTAAAGCGAACACGACGGGGGATTACAACCTCTTTAGCGGTTACCAAGCCGGTCGATACAACACCATCGGTTCTTTTAACGCTTTCCAGGGCTATTACACTGGATCCTCTAATACTTCGGGAGCTTATAATACTTTTCAGGGCTCCTACGCTGGCTCCTCTAACACCACCGGATCAAATAACACCTTCCAGGGTGCCTACGCTGGCTATTGGAACTCAACTGGATCAAATAACACCTTCCAGGGTAGTAACGCTGGAGAATGGAATAGAGGCTCGGCAAATATCGGCATCGGGTCTCAAGCGGGATCGGGTAGTCTATTTGCAGCCACCTACGCCTCTTCCACTATCATTGGTTACAGTGCGGGCTATAATCTTTCCTCCGGCTCCAGCAACCTCCTCCTTGGCTACCAAGCGGGGGACAACCTCACCACTGGCTCAAACAACATCGTCCTCGGGTATGACATCGACGCGCCGAGCGCATCAAGCGCCAATACCCTCAACATCGGCAATCTGCTCTATGGCACAGGGATAGACGGCACGGGGACCACACTCTCCAGTGGCAACGTTG